>JACCDY011350384.1_pt1 | contig 287469 bp, 337 predicted proteins | sample 7446391 | NCBI WGS metagenome assembly JACCDY01 (sample SAMN15323451, study PRJNA562643) | freshwater metagenome | isolation source: river surface water | place: USA:Blue River Watershed | collected 2017-08-18 | reverse complement strand
TCACATACATCGACGAAGTACACGCGGTAGGGCTCTATGGAACCCACGGGGGTGGGAAGGTTGAAGAACTCGGGCTCGAATCCCGTATTGACATAGTCAATGGTACATTAGGGAAAGCCTATGGAGTCCAAGGTGGCTATATTGCTGCCGATGCTGATGTCGTCGATGCCATCCGTTCTGTAGCCGCTGGATTTATCTTTACTACATCAATGTCGCCAGTGGCCTGTGCTGGTGCTCTGGCCGCGGTCAAATGGTTGAAAGATCACAACGAAGTAAGGGTCAAACATCAAGAACGTGCTGCAAAACTCAAACAACTGTTAAAAGAAAATGAGCTGCCTGTGATGGATTGTTCTACCACACACATAGTTCCGTTGTTAGTAGGTGAAGCTAAGAAATGCAAGGCTATGAGCGATCTTTTGTTAAACGAACACAGCATCTATGTACAGCCTATCAACTATCCTACAGTAGATGTAGGAACAGAGCGGTTACGCTTTGCACCTACTCCGTTCCATGATGATTCTATGATGAATGACTTGATTGTTGCGCTGAAGTCTGTGTATCACCAGGTGCAAGCCTAAAGCGATCTTCAACATAGTCACTAGTGCCCACTTCAAATATGATACTGTTAGGTAGCAGTGCTTCTACTTGATGTGGTCCTAATGCCGCAAAGTCAGCGGTCTGGCCTTCTTCTAGTGTGGCTTCTTTAGGTTCTCCGGTTGCTACATCTATAAATCGAACTTTAAACTTACCAGAATTTACAAACCAACTCTTGGCTTTTTCTCTGTGGAATACCAGGCTTGTTTTAGATCCTGCACGTTCGAAAACTAGAAGTTTTCCACAGTATTTTTCATTGTTGGCAAAGACTATTTCAAATCCCCAGCCTTTGTCTACTTTGCCTAAGGTTTGTAGATTCATGGTCGTTTCTCAATGATCTTGTCAATGAGTCCGTATTCAAGAGCTTCTTGAGCTGACATAAACTTATCACGTTCCATATCAGCTAGAAGCTGTTCATAGGTCTTGCCCTTGCTATTGTGTTTCACATAAATCTCAGTCAAAGACTTCTTCATCTTTAAGATCTCTTCAACTTGGATCTGCATGTCAGTGGCTTGGCCCCTAGCACCACCACTAGGTTGATGAATCATGTGCCGGGCGTTAGGCAACATGTAGCGTTTACCTGCTGCACCTGACTGTGCCAGTAAACTGCCCATCGAACAGGCCTGACCCATTACGTAGGTAGCAACATCGCATTTGATGAACTGCATGGTATCATAGATACTCATTCCCGCGGTCACAACGCCACCGGGACTGTTAATGAATAAGTTTATATCTTTATCTGGGTTTTCAGATTCTAGAAACAGTAGTTGAGCTACCACTAGATTGGCCATGTGATCTTCTACAGGACCATTTAACATTACGATACGCTCTTTTAACAGTCTGCTATAGATATCAAAAGCACGTTCTCCCTTGCTTGTTGATTCGATAACCATTGGTACTAGTGTCATGTTGTTCCTTTGTAAAGTTTAGTAGTATCACATATTTTATACAAAAACCTCTTGCAGAGCAAGTAATATGGCTATATAATGTTTGGAGGGTTAAATATATGGATACCAATCAGAAGTAGATTAAAATGAGCACTTTGTTATTAAATGCAGACATGCAACCTATCAGCCTACTACCTTTGTCAATCGTTGATTGGCAGGAGGCCATACGCTATATGGTCCTGGACAAGGCTGAAGTCCTAGAATGGCACGACGAATGGGTCGTAAGATCCGCACGTTGGGAAACTCGTGTGCCTGCTGTTCTCATGCTCAAGGAATATCAAAAACCAAAAAGCACTATGAGATTGAGCAAACGTAACATCTTCTTAAGAGATGAGTACACCTGCCAATATTGTGGTGTAGATGTTAACGATCAAACTGCTACTTTGGATCACGTTCATCCTGTGAGTTTGGGCGGTAAGACCACTTGGGAAAACTCTACCACTGCCTGCAAGACCTGCAACTATCGCAAGGCTGCTCACGTAGGCAAATACAAACCAAAAAAGGCTCCATATAAGCCTCATTTCTGGGATTTGGTAGAAAAACGCAAACGTCGCGGATTCCATCTACAACATCCAAGCTGGATCAACTACCTAGGTTGACCTTTCAGTAGGACGATGCTATACTATTAGCATTGTCCAACTGGATCGTTCCTATGTCATTATCCACTTTTGAAAATAAAGTTAAACAACTATTAACTAAACGTAAAATGCTGCCTGCTAAAACCGTAGGCCTTAAAGCATTTGCCAAACATTTCCTCGCTCATGCGTGGTTAGCCCATAGTCTTGAAGGAGACGGGTTTGAAATGCTAGATATCCTTATCGACGATAGCCAGTTAGTAGGCGGAGAAGTATTCAACACAAACTTTGTTTTGAAGTTTGAAGAAATATATCCGACAAAACTAAAAGATAATCGAGCATGGCAACATCTAATGAAATCGTTGATCGAGTTCAAAGGAAAGGGGCTCGGTGTTGGAGAAATGTATCTAGCTCTTGTGATCAGCGGGTGGACCTTTGAACGAACTGACGGTAAAGGAGATGGCAAAGTAGCAGGCGGCAGTCGTGAACTAAAAAATAACGGTGCTAGTCTTAAACCTCTTGCCAGTAAAGATGCTCCTCCGAAAAAGATACAGGATCATTTGAATAAAACTATTTTCGAAGGTCATCGTGCAGGCCCTATCACTAAGTTTAACGATCATCTCAACTGGATCAAAACAAAACCAAACCCGGAAGAGATATATCTAAGTTATTTCACCCAGCTATATCCCGGAAGAGATGTGAGTGAAATGTGTAAAAAACTAGCCAATGTCAAAGACGGCAAAGAGTTTAATAATATTATCGGTCGAGAAGTACTTCGCTGGTACAGAGATGTAGACCAATGGAACAGTTTAGTTGTTATTGATCAAAAAAATATGAGTATCGCTAACATCGCAGATACTTCAGACGAAGGTCTTAAGACATTTTACAATATTAAGTTTGAGTGGAAGAGCGAGAGATCCGGAGATACTCAAGCGATCCCCGACGGTTACGTAAATATAACGATATGAAACCACTATACATCTGGGCAGGCGGCAAGAACAAAATGATTCCTAAATATCAGGACAACCCTGGTATTCCTTATTCTGGATACGATACATTTGTAGAGCCGTTCTTCGGAGGCGGTGCTATGATGGTCCATATGTACCAGAATAATCCAAACATCAAACGATTTGTAATGAATGATATCAACCCAGAAATAGTTGGTATCTACAGAGCTATCAAGTCAAATGTTCAGCCTTTCATAGCTCGCATCTCTTCTTTAGAAGCTCAATATCTTCCGTTAAACAAAGATGATAGAAAGAAGTTCTATTATGATTTGCGTGATGAATACACAACTAACTGGACTCAGTGGAACAGCACTGACGAATCAGCCACGCTGTATTTTTTGATGAAGACAGGATTCAATGGGATCTGGCAAGTCAATCAATCATCTAACGGAAGATTTGCGACACCTAGCGGATTGCTCAATCAAACTACCAAAGTGTATGATGTACAGAATGTAATGGATTGGCATCAGTTCTTACAGAAAGTAGATATCTACTGCGGTGATTGGTCGAACTGCGTAAATCAAATAGAAGGCAAAGCTTTTTATTTTATGGATCCTCCCTACAGGGATTCGTTTACACAATATGGACAGACATTCAGTGACCAATCACATATTCAACTAATAGATTTTTGCAAACAGGCAGATCTTAATGGTCATCTTGTTTTCTACTGCAACCGCGATGCAGGTGATAACTTTTACACACAGAACAAAGGACAGTTAAACATTTCTTATTACAACGTTACCTATACAGCAGGTCGTCGTAAACAAACCAAAACAGATAACGGTGTGACACATACTGCCAAAAACGCACAAGAAATACTGCTTTACAGCCCAATCATAGATACTATGAACTGCAAGGCGTCTAGCACAACCAGCTCGTTGATCGACACTTTATTTGAAAATACTTGACAAACTGCTTCAAAGACAGTATACTATTGTCACAGTAAAAATTTAGGAGCAGATGTGCGTACTCAACCACAAACTATTATTCAAAAGCTAGAAGCTGATAACTCACGTCTAGCCAAAGAAGCCATTCTTGCAGAAGCGATGAACGAAGGACTTGATGAGTTCTTCGAGGGTGTTCGTATGTGTCTAGATAAGCTTTACACTTTTGGTGTCAAGCAAGTTCCAATCAAAGAAGAAGATAATGGACAAGGGCTGTCTTGGGACAACTTCAAACAGTTAGCTGAAAGCCTGTATCGTCGTGAGCTCACCGGTCATGCTGCCCGCGATGCTATCCTACTCGCGATGGGAGTCGCCACACAGACACAATGGAATGATTATTACAGACGCATTCTTATCAAAGACCTACGCTGTGGTGTGTCAGAAAAAACTGTAAACACCGTAGCTAAAAAATCTAAGAAGTTGCAGTATGCAGTCCCTGTTTTCGAAGTCATGCTGGCCCAAGACGGAGCCAATCACGAATCAAAGATAACTGGTAAAAAATTAGTTGAACCAAAGCTGGATGGTGTCCGTGCTATCACTGTAATAGACTTTGAAAGTCGCTCGGTAACTATGTACACCCGTAACGGTAAGGTCCTAGAAAACTTTGGTCACATCACTAAGTATCTAGAAGATAATATCGATAACTTCTCTAGATCGTATGTATTAGATGGAGAGGTTGTATCCAGTTCGTTCCAGGCATTGATGAAAGAAGTGCATCGCAAGGAAAATGTACAAGCACAAGATGCTAAACTAATGTTATTTGATATCGTACCGTTAGTGGAGTTTAAAGCAGGTCAATCTGTTATGGGACAGAAACGCAGAACTGCGTTCCTTAAAGAGTTCAAGAACACATTCGCAGACAGCGGTTGCATTGAAATCATTCCGCAGAAAGAGTTTGATCTAGATGTATTCACTGACGAAATCGCATTCAAAGACTACAATAAGGAAATGGTGCAAGCAGGATTCGAAGGCATCATGATCAAGGATCCCAACGGCAAGTGGGAAGGCAAACGAAGCACCGCTTGGCTGAAACAAAAACCGTTCATTGAGGTATCATTAGAAATCACTGACGTCGAAGAAGGTACAGGTCGTAATGTCGGTCGACTAGGCGCAATAATCTGTCAAGGAGTAGACGATGGTAAGACCATCCAAGTTAATGTGGGCAGTGGCTTTTCTGACAAAGATAGAAGTGAATATTGGGAAGCTCGCGAATCGTTGCCAGGACAGGTTGTCGAAGTTAGGGCAGATGCTATTACACAAAATCAAGATGGCAGTTATTCTCTTCGGTTCCCGAGGTTCCTACGTTTCCGCGGTTTCAAGATTGGCGAAAAGATCTAAATGGATTAGGGAGTTAGCTATGGAAAAACCAGCAATACAGAGTTTAGTCTACGGTGGACTAATGGAGTTAATCAATAACAACAGATATTATTACCGAAGCTCTGTTGGTGCTGGTTATAGTCATTTTACCGAACCTGGCAAAGAGGCTTTGTTAGAGTATATGAACATGGTGGCTTGGGAGATGTCCCGAGCTGAAGAAGAATCGTTAAATAATCGGGCCAAACAAATGGTCATTGAGGAATTAAAGAAGTGAACGAAAAGTTTGAATATAATAACGAAGAAGAAGCAGAAATCGCTCAGATAAACAATCTACAGATGAATGCTATCGCTGTAGACGGTGTTAGGAAACAACTCGAAGAGCAGAGAAAACGTCCTAGCAACACAGAATGTGACGAGTGCGGCGAAGATATCCCTAAAGCTAGACAGGAAGCTATACCAGGTGTACAGTTCTGTATCTACTGTCAGGAAAGATTTGAACGTATCAAAGCCAACTATCGACAGCCTGGTGCGAGCACAGAGTAGTAGCTGACTCCCACACTGTATCAACAGGTGTTTCGAAAAGCCACTCTGGGCCCAAGTTCTTAGCCACTAACCAACTTTGTTCTTTCTTCCAAGGGCCTAGTCCTTCTAGTTCGCAACGAAGTTGGTTTTCACCCCAACTACAATAACCAAACATTACTCTAAAATGACGAGGTATATCACCTTCTGTCATTCGTTTGAACATGTTGACATTGCTGGTCATTGACCAATCTTTTCCTAGTTCTACGGTTTCGTCTATGCTCCACTCACTGCTGTGCAACATCCATACCGTCTGCTGACTAACTGGGCCTCCCCAATATATAGGAAAGTTCAAGTCACAGTCAATACCGGTGTTGTCTAGTAGTTCGCTGAGAGTATGTCCAGTTTCTCTGTTCACACAAAGAGCAAATGATCCTGCTCTATGATCATGTGTCAACATCAAAACTGCTCGCTTGAAGCGAGGATCGGGGATATTCGGAGGTGCTATTAATAAATCAGTTTGTTTTGGATATGTCATTATGACCAGTCTGGTAATGGTCCGCCATATTTCTTGCCTTTGATTTTTTTGCCACGAACTTTGATTCTGTCGGAACCAACTTTGTGACTTTTTCCACCGTCTCTGGATCTGTATCCTTGACTCTTGCACGATGCCAGTTGGCTTGCTCCCAGGGCGGAATCTGGTTTACCACTATTGCATAGTTCTCGGCTGGCTGGCTCTTCATCAAGGTTGTCTTGGGAACTAACACCAAACATGAGTTCGTCATTGATTGGAAAATCTAGTTCTACAAAACGTTCTGGTAACTCGCCATTCTTTATAATAAAATCTAGTTCTTCTACTGTGGGATGCTCTTTCATTAGAACCTTGGCAGCATCGTCGTGTGCATCTGCGTTATCCCAAATGTTTACATTGTAATGATTTTGATACAATGTTGCCACGGCATCCATAACCTTGTGATAATCACAGGTAAAAATATTTTCAGATATTATTTCGTAGAATCTCATGATAGTTTAGCTGCTGTCATTACGCAGGCAACAAGCATGTTTTTTACATCCATATCGTCTGCTTCATTATTTAACTTATCTGATCTGATTAGGTCGGCCATCAATTCTTGGTATTCTGATTGATCAAGACCGCCACCTTCAAACTGTTCTAATATAGCCATAGCCATCTGTGCTCGCTGTTCAGCCCATGGACGACCGCAGGTACATAATGCTTGTAGTTGTTCTCTCATTAGTATCTCCCTAACACACCAGCGGCAGCACGTTCAGCTTGCTGTTGCATTATCTTCTTTTTAAGTTCACAGTAAGCAACAGATCCCTTGCCTTCACTATTTCTCTTAAACATATCTTCTACAGTTTCTTGCATAGGACCAACCAGTCTCAGCACATCTTTCTGTAGCTTTCCTTTGCTCTGTGAATACAGCTCAAACCAACGTAGGTCGTCTCGTATCACACGGATCTGTGCCAGCTGATCGCCCTTGCAATCTAATCTGTCAATGTGTAATCTCACATCTGTAATCTTAGCACTTTGATTATCATCCCAGAAGCTGGGTATCCAGTTAGTGACTGTCGCACATCCACTGATCAATACTGCGCATAAGATTATCATTAGACGCATTATCTTAACTCCGCCCAGAATACAATACTAGTACCTATCGCTGCCTGCACACGATAATAACTACCTGCTGGTATCACAACTGGACCCACACAAGCATCAATAGATCCTGTAGTTCCGTTTGAGAAATAGGATACTGTAACACCTGATGTCGCAGGCGACGAAGTGTTGACCCAGAATCTAGGATTGTTAGCACCAGCTGCAACTGTAGTCAATGTTACAGAAACTGCGATAGGACGGCCTGTGGTGTTTTGATAGTCTGTGTTGATAGCACGGCTAGCTACTAAACTCTGCCAGGTCTGGCCTGCACCAAGAACACCTATAGCGTTGGCTGCATTGGCTGCGGTGCTCTGACCAGTTCCACCATTGGCAATAGGCAAAACTCCAGTGGCTTGTGTACCAACGTTAACAGTACCAGATATGCTGACTGCTGTGGTTGCAGTACCTGCATTACCAGAAACGTTTATGGCCCATGTACCAAATGCTCCTGTGCCATCATTAGCAGGAACGTCTAGGTTAACTCTAGCATCAGACGCGGTACTGGCATTAGTTCCGCCATTGGCGATAGGCAGAGCGCCTGTAACATCGGTGGTCAATCCTACCTGTGCGAAACTGACCGTAGAACCATCAGTCCTTAAAACTCTGTTGGCCGTGAATCCAGTCTGCCAACTGATCACACCCGAACTGTTTGTTACCAGCACACTGGTTAAATTATTGCTTAATCCTGCTAATGTATTTGTTGCGGTAGTGTATAACAGTTGATTAGAACCACCAAAAGTGTTAACTCCTGTTCCACCGTTGGCCACTGGTAATATACCATTAACGTTGGCTGTAAGACTACAATAGGTAGTGCTACTTTGTCCTGTTCCGCCATAGGTAGTGGCCAATGTTCCTGAAGTAATATTACTGGCCGTAAAACTAGCAGCATCTAACTTGCTGTTGACCGCTGTCTGTACATTGGCTAGTTCTGAGTTGATTTCAGATCCTCGGATCCTTTTATTGGTATCCCCAGATGCCAGACTGTCTTTGGCTGCAAAATCAACTGTTTTAGTATAGTTTGCCATTTGTGTTCGCTTCTCCTGTACAGTTATATTTATTGGTTTTGATTTTTCTTTAGCCACTTACTAAGAGGTTAAATACATGACTATGCCAGCAAATGACAAGATTTTATATACAGATTACAACAGCCTAAGAAACGCTATCGCCAATATACTGGGCACAGGATCTGGTAACTCAGGTTACGGACAGCTAGTCCAGAGTTCCACGGTCAGCGGTGCTAACGGTACAGGCGGAGTACTAGGTGGGGGCTCAGGAGCCAATACCATCCGTACTGATGAGTACAGTAAACTACGATATGACATCATAAATGTGTTTAGACACATCTACGGTACTGACCCTACACCAGCTAATCCAGCCATTGGACAGTTGATCCGTTGGGTTACTGCCAGTGCAGCAGTGGCCAGCGAATATAATATCTCTGAATACAACATAGCAGAATATAACAGCACCAGCATCGCAGGTTCTGAAGATCCCTATACACAGTTCAGTGTATTTGTCACAGATGTACAGGCCAACAGATTCACCTGTGCGACCAGCCAAAGTGTCACAGAAAATAAAGGTGCTGCCCTACGTACCAACTCATGGGGTGGGGGCATAAACAGTGTCAGCTGTAGGGTACGTGTGGCATTTAGCAATGCCAATCAAGCACGTTATTTCTTTAACAGTGGTGGAGAAGTACGCATAGTGGCCACACGTACCGGCGGAACTACTTCAGCCCAAAATACAGCCTGGACTAATCTACTGAACGGTGTAGGAACTAGAGCTTTTAGTGCGATCTTGCCCAGTGGAGCACAGGGTTTGACCAACGGTTCAAACTGGTTCAATCTTACCAATCTATATCAGACTTGGTACAGCATATCCGACTCAGGACCCTATGCAAGCAACGGCTATATCATACAGGCTCGTACCCTGGACGCATTGACCAGCAACAACAACTCAGGCGGATCAGCAGGCGTGGATTTTGCCATAACCTTCACAGATGCCTACAGAGATCCAGACGATCTAGTACCATCGGGCCCAGGACAGCGTACAGCTCCAGACGATAGTGTGGACGGTGCTCTACAGATCGCAGTCAGTGTCAAACGTGCCACGGGTGTTCTACAACCAGAACCCACTTCAGGCAACTTTATCATAGAAAGCCCAACAGTAACGTTTAGTGGCGGTTCAACCGGTACTGCCAACGCCATCGACTGATCGTAATAAATATTCCTGCGTGTGAGGCGATCTGAGCTAGGCCTAAATCAACCCTAAGGAGATTTAGATGGCCAGAACAAAAAAGCAGGAAGCAGCCCCTGTAGCAGAACCCAAGACGGATCACGACATGATCCTCCAGCTGCAAGAAGAACTACAGTTTCTAAGACAACAGCGTGAAGCTCAGAGCCAAGACCCTGAGCAGATCCAGCGCCAACAGCAGCTGGTAGCTCGTAATACCCGTCGTGCCTGGGACTCTGAAGCCCTGGTACAGTTCAATGTAGCCCAGGTGCAGGTAGCACGTTCGATAGTAGAAGAAAACGTCACGGACGCCATGCAGAGCTATACCATCAATGCGGGCGGTAATCGTGAGTTGATCATGCGTACCACTGATGATGTTTACCGTAATCGCATGATGATGCTGACACAGCTACAGCCCAAGAACCCTCAGCAGGCCCTGTTCCAAGACAGCATGATCACCAAAACCAAGCTGGACTACCTAAATCACCGTAATCATGTGAATCAAGAAATGGTAGAGATCATCAAGGAAATGGCTGCGGCCATACGTGCTATAGGTGATGTATCAGAGCGTTTCTATGCTATCAATGAGCATATGGTAGAACACTGTGATGAGATCTCAGATGAAAACGCACTGTGGTTTGATGGGCAACTAGAGCAGATGATGCAGAACCAATCTGCGGATGAGGTCAATCAGCGTGTGATCACAGCAGAATCGGACACAGACTACTTGCTCAAAGCAGCTGAACTCAACAGGCTGGAAATCCGGACGCTAGCCGGACTGGCAGATAGCCTAGGAGATCACCTGCAGGAATGCCAAGAGCATGGTAATGAACTGCGTGATGAAGTGATCAGCTTACGTGAAAAGGTAGATGGTACACAGAAGCGCATAGCTGATCGTATAGCTCCCAAACGATGATCTTTCCAGATAAGCCTAGACCCGCTTGGCGGAAGCCTGTAAGTCAGCCCAAGCTGACCCAGTCTGACCCAGAACAGCCGCCAGCCCAGCCCATGCTCAAGCCCAGAGGCTATTGGCGTGAGCGCATAGAGTTCGCCATACTCTGCACTGGCTTTTACTTTTGGGTACAGTATTGGATGCAGTTCAGATAATATTCAGACCCCAGGGCTCTAGGCCTCATCGTACCAACACTCGTGTGCGTGGTCTACTAAGGACTATAAAACATAGATACCCTATAGACTACCGCACACAGATCACTGATCAGGGCATGATGTTGACATTCAAGCGAGCCAGTGATCTGACCTTGTTTACCCTATTATGGACCAGCAGAACTATCCAGTTTGAAGTCGTCCAAAATGAGAGGGGGTAATTCTGATCGCGAAGCGCGGCGCAATTTTTTAGCTGCGAAGCAGCAGCGGTAGATGTAAGACAAAAGCCCCACAGACCATTAACTACCCAGATTATATGTAGTCTTCCTCTGCGACTCGATGGCAGACATGCCCGTAGCGTAACAGCCATTCTGTTAGTAATCGTTCTGGTATCCAAAAGCGTATGCGAGCTAGATGTACTTCACAGCATAACTTATTGCGATCTGCCCAACGCCAAGCGGATGTCCAAACGTCATGATCTACGCCTTGATTGGCGATACCATAACATCTACTGGGTTCTGTTATAGTAGGTACAGCATGGTAGCTGTGGCGGGTTGGCATTGTACTAGACATATATAATGATCCTCTTGACCTGGAGTGTCCGACGTTAACATGTGTATGATACGGAATCGTGGATCCCTACTGGCATACACACGCTCTTGTACTCGTGTGAGTTGATCTAAGGTAAGATCAAACGTGTAGATTTTGTGTGACTGATCCATAGTGTATTTAAATACATAGGACGCTGCGCGAGCCCAGAGATCTAAACTACATGCTGAAAACCGTATATTATCTAGTACATAAAGACAGTAACACAAGACTGCGCTACTATAAAACCCTAGCTGGCGCCCGAATAGCCCAGCACAGGCGTAATGCAGGTTTGGGCTTTACCAACAGAATAGAGCGTGTAGAACAGTTCCAAAACTGGGAAGTAGAGTTATACAAGTTAGCAGATGGAACTATAGTGGAAGGCACTTACTGTATCATAGAAGATACTATAGATACGAATGACTTACTGAGCTAAGAATGGCATAAACAGGGCGTCGTAGGAGCGATGATGATAGAATGGTATTTGGTATTTTGGTTACAATATCCAGAAAATTACACAGAGTATGCTAAGTATAAAACAGAGCGTGAATGCAGAGATGCAGAACAGCTATGGCAACGTAGACTGCGCATGGTACGATCTGAACTGATAGCGGAGTGTAGACGTGGTTAAGAGCCTGTTAATGATATACTTTACAGCAGCGATCTGTGCTAGCATAGTGGTAGACCAAGCTGAACTGACCATGTTGTTGATACCCATTTGGGCATACTTGAATGCACTGTGGGAAGATATTATATAATAGGCCCCGCTGCTAGAGATATACGCACACAGTAAGTGCAGGAAAGTGTGATTTACTGTAGGCCAGAATGCGTATAGAGCCTTAAAACGCAGGTACTGAGTGTAGCAGAGTGCAGAAAAGTGTGGATTTGTGTGAAAAAGTGTGGATTTTTAACTATACCTCTCATACCACCAGCCAAAACTTTTAGTCTACCATAGATTTTCACCCTAGACCACCCGAATATGAACCATCTGGCACCATTTCTCACTGTCTATCACACTAGGATCAGCGTACAGGACCGTAAAAACTGTGGCCTTACGGTGGCCCCGCTGCGGGGAATATATACACTATGCGTAAAACTCAGTCTGCATACTGTAGTATAGAGTATCAAGATCAAGAACCTGTGTATCGTGTATATGATCACACGGGTGCTCTGTTATGCTATACACACAGTCGTAGGGTAGCTGGTCAGTTCCTAGACATGGCTCGACAGGGCATATCAGCTAGACTCTACTATTTCCTAGAATACTATAACTGGCGGATACCGCGTAGATATCTAGATCGGTTATAGGCCCCGCTGCAGGGTATTGACAAACGGGCTAGATGATCTTATAATATACACATGTTTAAGAAACGGCTGCTCGCTGCCAGCAGAGAATCAATGACACTTCCCGACGAACGATATCGAGCTGTACTAGCAGCGGAACGGTTGCTCAAGGATCTCTGTGATCCTAGGGTGACACCACGGGTTCCCAAAATAGTGCGGCAACGTGCCAGCTCTGCGCTGCGTCATTATCCTGGGCAGTGGGACATGCAACGTGCAGCAGCAGAGTGTCCCGAGGTCTTCCAGGAACAGATGGAAGATCTACACAGATTCATCGCGCAGGGTCTTGACAAGGACAGGGAGAGATCGTAGAATACTATCACGGGCCTCTAGCTCATGTTGGTTAGAGCAGCGGACTCATAATCCGTTGGTGCCGAGTTCGACTCTCGGGGGGCCCACCAAACACGCCTTAGCTCAGTTGGATAGAGCAACAGCCTTCTAAGCTGTGGGTCAGGGGTTCGAATCCCTTAGGCGTGGCCAGAATCTGGGACCGTGGTGAAATAGGTAGACACAAGGGACTTAAAATCCCTCGCAGCGATGCATACCGGTTCGATTCCGGTCGGTCCTACCAGTATTAATAACAGCAGCGCAGCAGCATGTGAGAGCAGCCCTTATGAGACAACCTAACCCACTGGACCCACTAGACGGGTTTAAACGTTGGTACGCAGACCTGTGGCCCATCGAGCGCGGGCTGTTTTGGATCTGCTCAGCTGCTGTGTTGTGGACGCTGGTCTTGTGGGCCACACGCTGATCCCTGATACGGGTATGCGCCGCACGTGAGCAGCACTGGGACTGACCCCGACTGCTGCTGCAGGCTTAATTCAAGGTAATTGTCCGGGATCCCCAGGATCAATTTCCAGGAAAATTCTCGATCATTTTGGTTGACAGATTGGGCTAGCTGTGCTATACTATATGCATAGTGAAGGAGCGACATATGCGAGCCAAACGTTCAGACCGCAATCATATCATATACGAGCTGCGTGTAGCTGCGGGCAACTACATCGGCGTCACAGCCAAGACTGAAAGCACTGTATTAAAGTCAGTACGTGCCCGCGCTGCCAAGCACTACTATCGAGCCAAGACTGAAGCCAAAGATTGGCTGCTGTGTCGTGCCTTGCGTGAGCTCGCGAGCAAAGATGATATCGAGATCATAGTCCACGAGATCATACGTGGCAAAGCTGCTGCACACCGTCGTGAAGTTGAATTGCGTCGTAGTCTGCAGCCAAGCTTGAACACGGACACACGGGGTGATTGACACCCTGTGTGATTGGCAGTATAATACTCACTGTTACAACAGCAAGGAGCGATCATGTGGTACGTATACGATAAAAGAAGCACTGCCATAGTCAAAGGCTACAAGACCCACAGTGCTGCACAGGCTGCGATCACCCGAGCCCATAAGAAGTATGTCAGACACTTTCCCTACGTGCCGGGCAGCAATGCGCATGAAGACGACCCCCTGTTTTGGATGGCTGCTGCGGACTCGGAGTACTATCATCTGTTAATTGAGCGCAAGAAGGTCGTGCGCAACTTGATGACAGGGCAAGAACTAGAGATCAGTGTTAACACGCCTAGAAGTTGTGACCCTAGCTCAGAACTCTACTGGAGCATGTGATGACTTCTACACCGCGCAATGACATGATCGGACGTGAGATCCTAGAAGGAGATTGGGTGGCATTTCCTAACCCTAGGTACATGGGCCAGGGCATGAGCTTGGGCAGGATCAAGAACTTCACGCCCAAAGGCGTTACCATCAATTTCCGCAGGAAGATACGCGGGGGCTACTGCGACGAGCGTTACAACTGCGCCTGCACTGCTGTACTTAAATTAGACGGGCCTGAACTTGTGGCGCATCTGCTACGGCGCGATGCTGCTATGATCTAGGGGTTGACAACTGAGCCGTTTGGCACTATACTAGCACTTCCTTTAAACAACTTAGGAGCGAAACATGGAACAAGCACAACGCGAGTACTTCATCCGCCGTCTTAACGAGATCGCCGCGGAAAAGATCCAATCTAAAGCACAAGAACTGTTTGGCCCTACTGGCCGTCCTCAGCAACCCACGTGGGGTATGGTGTTTGAGGGCATCCGCTCAGGCGAGATCACCCTTAAAGAGGACAAAGTAGACTACACTGGTCCTTACCTCAATCCGCAAGATGTGGTGTGGCCTGCTATGGAAGCCAAGGTAGAGGCACTGGAAGCCTACCGCGCAGAAGTAGCACGTGAAAAGCAACTGGCCATGGACGCCTGTATGCTGGACACTACTGCACAGGAAGCCCTGGCTCGTTTCCAGGGTATTTGATCGTTTGGTTGACAGGGCCTAAGGGCCCTGTTATAATACACACTCATCCAACAACTTAGGAGCGAACAATGGCCACACGTTCAACTATCGCTATGGAGCAGCCCGACGGTCGTGTCATGCAGATCTACTGCCACTGGGACGGCTATTTGGATCACAACGGCTCTATCCTACAAGAACACTACCGAGATCGCGCTAAAGTACTGGCACTCATGCTCTTGGGTGACGTTAGTTCGCTGCGTCCTGAGATCGGTGAAGCACATGACTTTGACGCTCGCTACGCTGACAAGGATCCACGTGAGAACTGGGTGGTAGCCTATGGTCGTGATCGTGGCGAAACGGATGTGGATGCTCGCGTGTTTAAAGACTTCCGAGACTATGCAGACAACCACCAGTATGAGGAATACGAATACATCTTCCGTTCGGACGATACATGGTATGTGTCCAAGTATTCGGGCCCGTATCAAAGCCTAGAGCAGGCACTGGAAGAACAGAAAGCAGCAGAGGACGCATAACCCTTCATGTTGTAGGGTTTCTGGGCTTGACAAACGAGCCCAGAGGCAGTATAATATGACTTTTACAACGTAGGAGCGACTTACAATGCCAGCAATCATTGAGATTAGAGAAGGTACGTACAAGATCCGTGGCGCTGATGTGTCCATGGCGGGTAACCGTTTTGAGCTAGTGGAAGGCTACAAAGAGGGTGCCCAAGGTGGTTACGTTACTGTTAACGGTGGTTCAGTACAGCCCCGCAATGCAGGTATTCCCGATCGTAGCATCCGTATCCGTTGCGCAGGCATCGAAAGCTACGTGATCGTTTCGGGTGAAGTGCCTGCGACCCCAGCCGGAGATAAGAGTTTGGAACAGATCAAGGTGTCAGATGCGGCTGTAGCGCACGAGTCAGATGAACAGATCATCGAGCGTCTACGTGGTCGCTTCCAGGTGCTGACTGACATGACCAAAGCAGTCAAAGAGGGTACTGTACGTGCCATGATCGTGACGGGTCCTCCGGGTGTGGGCAAAAGCTTCGGTGTTGAAGAAGTACTCAGCAAGGACGATCTGTTCGACACTTTGGGTCAACGTAAGCCTCGCTATGAGATCGTCAAGGGTGCTATGAGTGCCGTGGGTCTGTACAGCAAGCTCTATCAGTACAGTGAAAAAGGCAACGTCATCGTGTTTGACGACTGTGACTCTGTGCTGTTGGACGATCTCTCGCTGAACATTCTCAAGGCTGCTCTGGACAGTTCCAAGAAGCGTACCATTTCGTGGAACACTGACAGCCGTGTCTTACGTTCTGAGGGTGTGCCCGATCGTTTCGAGTTTAAAGCAGGTGCGATCTTTATCACGAACATCAAGTTCGAGAACGTCCGCTCTAAGAAACTGCAGGATCACTTGAGTGCCTTGGAGAGTCGTTGCCACTACATCGATCTCCAAATGGACACTGATCGTGAGAAAGTCCTGCGCATCAAGCAGATCACAGAAGATGGCATGCTGGATGCATACGAGTTTGAGGATGTAGCTAAAGACGAGATCATTGACTACATCGTAGAGAATCGTTCTAAAATGCGTGAGCTGAGTCTGCGTACTGTGCTCAAAGTAGCAGATCTGCGCAAGAGCTTTCCTGTAACATGGAAGAGCATGGCTGAAGTCACTGTTATGAAGAGGGGCTAATATGGTAGATATTCCAATCCGTGAGTGCCAATGGATCGGGCCAGATCAAGATCCATTGATACATAGCCCTATTAAGTACTGTGGTGCTAGGGTGATCGAGGGCAAGCATTACTGCCACGATCACTACTACAGGGTCTACCAAAAAGGCACTGCTATCGCAGGACGCCGTAAAGAGGTAGCCATCGAACGTGAAATCGCTGCACTTAAAGCAGCACAGGAGAATGATGATGAGTAATATTATTAAACTGATTTTGGTGATCGCGCTGATCGTACTGTTGGTCGCCATTGGGCCTTTGGCCTTTATCTGGGCTTGGAACACGCTGTTTGGGTCTGTCCATGTGATCGAATACACATTCTCCACGTGGTTAGCTGCTGCTGTCGTGATGGCCGCACTGAGTCCAAACGTCAAGATCTCCAAGAAAGACTAGTTTGGTAAGATAAAGATTGACAATGTATTTTTATTAACGTAAACTGTTTGAACGCTGAGGGATATATCAGCTTTAATTTAAATTTAAAGGAAAGGCAAATATGTCACACAAAACTAAATCAATCCGCAACTTTGATTTGCAAACTAAACAGGGCAAGCTGTTCAAGGCATTGGTTCTCGAAGGTGAAACTCTGACTGCTAGCCAGATCAGCAAGCGTTTCGGTATCAAGAACCCAACCGCAACTATCTCTGACATTCGTCAGCGTGGTTATGCGATCTACGCTAACAAGCGTACCGCTGGAAACAACGTGGAAGTCACTGAGTACCGTCATGGTGAGGCTTCTCGTAAGATGGTTGCTCTTGCATACAAAGCAATGGCAGCTGGTATCACTGTCTAAGGACTAGTTTCAAAGAACCAATCCGATTCGCTCCCGGGGCGGTACTTTGGAGGGTGTTGCAAACGAGCAACACCCTTTTTCTTTGGTTGCAAACAAGGCAACTCGATCGTATAATAGATCTAAACACAGGAGAGCACGATGAGTTCAGCTATGGCAACCCCCGAGGATTACAAGTTCTTTGATTTCCTCGCACCCTACCGTTGGCCCAACAAGACAGCCGAACAGATCCGGCACTATCGTGAATTGATCCAGGACGGTGATCTGCACATCGAGACACTGCTAGAGAACGCACTGGCCGTAGCCAGCAATGGTGCTTACCGTAGGATCGCAGAATACTATCGAGACTTCTGCGATGGCAGTGATGCCAAGAAAAGCGTGAGCCAACATCGTAACAATGATATCAAGCGTCGTCAATGGACTAACTCTGCAGCTATCACAGGGTTGAGCAACAAGAAGGGCCTGATCCGCGCATTGGTCTACAGCAAGGTGCAGGACAAGTTCTACTTCTTCGCTATCCCTTACGCTGCGTATCAAGGTAAGAACCGCGTTGACGTGCTCATGGACAGCAGCGTCGGTTACAAAGATCCGATCGGGGTCCCTAGGGGTAAATGGACCAAATGCCAAGTTGAGAGCTTTGCTAGGCTGGCAACTATAACTCCGCAAGAAGCAGAACAACAGTGGCTAGCCTAGTGTTGTAAAAAAGCCACACCGGCCGGCACTCCAAACCGGTTGACAGATTGGATGTTCGGCTATATAATAATGATACTGAGACAACGGAGCGAACAATGGAATTTACCGCTGATCAAGTATGGGCCTGCGCTGCTGCTGCACAACGCATCAACGGGGGCTACGTCAAGATAGAGGAGTGGATGCACAACGCAACCCCGCCCTATATCTCCAAACATCCTAACAAAGCACTGGTCAAGCAATGGCTCCGTGAGAACAACTTCACAGAAGTCACTGAAGAGGACTACGCTGCTGGCCGTAAGGCTCGGGATCACTTCAAAGGTTACACACTGCTGGCCATCGCGGGTCGACTCAACGACTTCCAACGAAACGCCATGCAGATCGCTGCCAAGGACACGTTCACAGGGCGCGATATGTATGATTTCGCTGTGATCAGCTGTTTGCCCTCAGTGGCGCTGCGTGATGCTGCACACTCTGATCTCAAACGTGAGATCTACGAGAGTGAGCCACTCCCGGGCGCTGTAGGTGACACCATCGTAGGTGATATCACTGTGATCCGTACCCGCTACTCACAAGAGTACAACAAATACCGCATGGATGCACGTATGGGCGACAGCATCGTAGATTTCTGGCACACTAAGGAGCTGACCGGGGAGCTACGCATCAAAGCCAAGATCAAACAACAGCGTGGCAATAAAGCCACACAGCTCAACTACGTGAAAATCATCGGTTGACAACTGAGGCTGTTGGTCGTATAATAATGATACTGAGGCAGTAGTTTTTTGTAGTTCAACTTTTTTTTGCGAGGTCTTATGTCTAAAGCAACTGATATTTCCGTCCGCCAAGTTGGCCCTAAGGGTGCTAAGAAGGCGATCCGTAAAGCAATCGCCAAGCGCCGTCCTGTGTTCCTTTGGGGTCCTCCAGGCATTGGCAAATCCGACATCGTCAAGCAGATTGGTGAAGATGCCAATCGCGAAGTGATCGATGTGCGCCTAGCACTTTGGGAACCTACTGACATCAAAGGTATCCCCTATTACAATGCAGAGCTGGGCAAGATGGTTTGGGCACCGCCCGCTGAACTGCCTGTGGACCCTGAGTCTACTGCGTTGATCTTCTTGGATGAGCTTAACTCCGCTCCTCCGGCTGTGCAAGCCGCGGCCTACCAGTTGATCCTTAACCGCCGTGTTGGTACCTATGTTCTGCCCAAGGGTGTGGACATCGTTGCCGCAGGTAACCGCGAAGGCGACCGTGGTGTTACCTACCGCATGCCTGCTCCGTTGGCTAACCGCTTCGTTCACTTGGAAGCCAAGGTGGACTTTGACGACTGGCAGGAATGGGCTGTTATGAACGGTATCCACCCTGAGGTTGTTGGTTATGTTGGTTTTGCCAAACAGGACCTCTACGACTTCGATCCGAAGAGTGCCTCTAAGGCGTTTGCAACTCCTCGTTCTTGGTGCTTCGTATCAGACCTGCTGGACGATGACGATACCGATAGCGATACCCTGCAGGATCTAGTATCTGGTGCTATCGGCGATGGTCTTGCTGTCAAGTTCATGGCTCACCGTAAGATCGCGTCTAAACTGCCTAAGGCTTCAGACGTTCTCGATGGCAAGGTCAAGGACCTGCAGATCAAAGAAGTGAGTGCCATGTATTCTTTGACCGTTAGCCTCTGCTACGAGCTCAAGGATCGTTCAGAGAAGAAGACCAAAGATTGGGATGCTATGGCGGATCGTTTCTTCCGTTATATGATGGATAACTTCCCAACCGAGCTGGTTGTCATGGGTGCTAAGACTGCCCTTACCAACTACGACTTGCCCCTGGACGCTACTAAGATGAGCTCGTTCGACGAGTTCCACAAGCGTTTTGGTAAGTATGTTCTGAAAGCGATGGAGAACTAAGACCTCGCCCATCGCAGGGTGGGTGGGCTTCTCAGGGCTCACCCATCCGCCTTTTTGGTTGACAAAGTGCCGGGCAGGTGCTATAATAGATACATACAGTAAGGAGAGCGACTATGTCAAACATTGTAGAAAAACTAACAACTGCCCGTGTTGGCCTGCTTTTGAAAGCACCGTTCTTTGGCAACATGGCAACTCGTATGCGCCTAGTCCAAGCAGATGACTGGTGCCCTACCGCGGCAACTAACGGCCGTGACTTTTATTACAATACCAAGTTCGTAGAGAAGCTCAGCGAGAAGAAGCTGGAGTTCCTGTTTGGTCACGAGATCCTCCATTGCATCCTAGATCACTTCGGTCGCGTAGGTAGCCGTGATCGGCAACTTGCCAACATCGCACAGGACTTCGCTGTTAATCAGATCCTCGTAGATGAGCGTATCGGCGAGAAGATCACTGAAGTTAAGATCTGCTACGACAGCAAGTATCGTGGCAAGGCCTGGGAAGAGATCTATGACGAGCTCTATGAGAAGGCTGAGAAGATCCCTATGGACCAACTGATCAAGCAACTTGGCGATCTGTTGGATGAGCACATCAAAGAAGGTGACGGTCAAGGTGGCGAGGGTGATGGTGACAAGGATGGCAAGGGCCGTCCTGGCATGACCAAAGAAGAAGCACAGAAGATCAAGGACGAGATCAAACAGGCCATGATCCAAAGTGCCGCGGCCGCTGGTGCTGGTAAAGTGCCTGCAGGTATCATGCGTATGATCAAGGACATGACTGAGCCTAAGATGGATTGGCGACAACTGGTCCGTCAAGAGATCCAAAGCATCGTTCGCAACGACTATTCCTTCCAGCGTGTGAATCGCAAGAGTATGCACAGTGGTGCTATCCTTCCGGGCATGAAAGAAGCAACGACTATTGACGTGGCTATCAGCATTGATATGTCAGGCTCCATTGGTACTGAGGATGCTTCAACCTTCTTGGGCGAAGTTAAAGGCATCATGGACCAGTACGAGGACTTCAAGATCGACCTGTGGTGCTTTGACACAGAGATCTACAACTGGAAACGCATCACCCACGATGAGAGCCACGAGCTACTAGAGTATGAACCTCAGGGTGGTGGCGGCACGGACTTCGAAGTCAACTTCCAGTTCATGGAAGAGAATGGCATCCGTCCTAAGAAGTTTATCATGTTCACAGACGGCTATCCTTGCGGTAGTTGGGGCCCAGAGGACTACTGCGACACTATCTTTATCGTCAAAGGTAACGAGCAGGCAGAAGCACCCTTTGGTCAGACTGTGATCTACGAAAAAGAAACAGCCTAACGGTTCGGGCGGATAATGGCAGTCCTAGGTAATATCCTTAATGCAGAGTCAACTCAAACGCGGGCCAACTCTGCGCCCAACATTTTGGAGAGTGCCAGGGGTTGTGGCTTTTTAGCCACAGGCCCCGCTGCTACACGTATGCGTGTAATCGGCCTTGACAATCTTGGTAGATCGATCTTATAATATAGATACATTAACACAGAAAGGAGCGGCACAATGAAAATCCTATTAGCTTTTATCGCTGGGATGTTCGTAGCAACTGTAGGTATTTCAGGGGTGGCCTCTGCTGTTGACAAGGCCGTTGGCAAAACACAAGCTGTAATGAAAGAGAGTGTCAAATGACCTATTGGAAACTGAGTGAAGACCCATTCTATGATGAAGACGGTGTGCTGATCGACGAAGATGCAGACTGGGAAGACATCAAACAAACCGTAGAAGAAGTTTCCAGAGAGAAGCCGGAGGCGTGTTATATCATGGATTGCGATCCTTATAGCACGATAAATAGCTGATGAGTCGTTTAGAGTTCCTGTCAAGGCCCTTAGTGGCCTTTGACCCGCACAACAAAGATCATAGACGCTATTACGCAGAGTTCTTAGAGTACGGCGGATGGGGCACATGTCCTGTCCGCTTTATTGTACCTGAAGATGTAGGCCAGGATCTACCTACGATGATCCGTAACAGTCTCATACAATACTACATCGAACGAGAGTTTGGTGGTGGCCGTTTAGCTGAACTCAGAGCACAGGCCATGAGCGACACAGCAGACAAGATGTACAGGGAAGCAGGGCAACTGCGTAAAGAAGCACAGGCATTACTGAAACCTAGAAGGACCTAAATGCGGTACTACATCGTCAGCTGGGACTGCGAGGGTGTTGAGTTCTTTGAGGAAATCACCCAGCATCATCCAGACAACTGGGCCAAGCATCATCTCTTCGACAGCATCAAGGGCGGCCACAAGGTGGAGAAGCCTTTGGGTTTCAGCATCACTGCCCTGAAGCTGCGAGCTCGATTCAACACACATCGCCACTACGAGATCTACGTATTCACCTCGGACAGCAGCATAGGTCCTGAAGAGATCCGAGAGTGGTTCACCCTGGATCCTCAAGGATTCGCCGATTGGGTACGTGCCAACCATTCCTACAAGATCCTAGACGATAGGGCTACGAAGAAACCCGCTATCGTGTAGGGTTATTAATCTTTTTGGTTGACCTTTTGGCTCGTTGGTGTTAAACTATGGGTATAGTGAATAACAAGGAGCGAAAGATGTATCCAGAAATCAACGAAAAACAGCGTGTTGTCAACGCACTCAAAGGTTGGCAGTTTGACCGGACCAAGCATGGTTGCTTGTTCGACCGTGGCTCAGCTGATAGCTACTACGGCCGTCCACGTCAACCGCACTACGGTGGTGTTGGTGGTGACTCAGGCAAGCGTGTTGAGCAACTTACCGCTGAGGAAGTAGCAGAGTACCAAGCAGGTTACACCTACAACGAGCTGTATGGTGACAAGAAGGATTGGCGCTGATGGCTAGGTTCAAGTTCACACTCTGCCGGGCCGCTGTGATCGATGAATACTACGAGATCGAAGCGGATTCCGAGGAGGAGGCCTTGAGCCTAGCATTCGACGGCAACTACGGTGATCCGGTCCGCACAGAGTTCGTTGATTGGCGTGACGATGAGTGGTCAGCTGTAGATTGCGAAGATTTAGAACCCCTATACCGTATGGTGAAAAACTATGACCCCAAGTGAATTTGGTTACATCAAACGAGCCGTAGAGGCTCTGGAATCAGGTGAATGCACAGCGATGGCCCAGAGAAGGATACTGAGAACCATGGAACAGATCTGTGGCAAAAGTGCCACAGAGATCGAACAGAATGTCATAGGCGATATTGATGCTGTAATCCATCGCAAATACCAAGATCTGCAGAATCAGAAATTGGTTGACATTTTGAGCAAGTGAGTGTATAATATACACATACTTAGGAGAGCGACAATGGGTTATTTCAAAGAAGTTGATAGTTCGATCCAAGAGATCGATGTGAAGTTGGATGAGATCGAAGAGCTGGTGATCGGTCTTCCTATCCGCCCAGGTCAGAAGCGTGTGATCACGCAGATGATCTATGATCTATACAGCGAGATCGAAGGTGCGGTGGAGTTGAGTGCTGTTGATTACGAATAAGGAGCGACTATGCCGAATTGGTGCAATAACAACCTAACACTAGATCACGATGATCCTCAGATGATCAAGCGAGCCTACGATGCACTGGAACGCGGTGAGTTCCTGCAGGAGTTTGTGCCCGTGCCCAAAGATCTGATCGAGACTGTAGCGGGATCGTTTGGTGACGATGAGAAACAGAAAGAACTCGAAGCCCAGACTGCACGGAACATCGAGAAGTATGGCTACAGCAACTGGTATGATTTCTGCACCAATGAGTGGGGCACCAAATGGGATGTAGGCGGCCAAGGACAGAGTGACATCAGCCCTGATGGTCTAAGCCTGTTCACATCCTTTGATTCAGCATGGGCCCCTCCAGTTAGTGCCTACGCCAAGTTAGAAGCACAGGGTTTCCGAGTATCAGCGATGTTCTACGAATCAGGTATGGCATTCGCTGGCACCTACGAAGATGGCAACTGCGATGATTTCAGCCTAGAAGGTATGAGTGCCGACGAGATCGAGCAGAACCATCCGGAGTTAGACGAAGCATTCTGCATCTCAGAGAGTATCCGTGAGTATCAGGCCATGGAAGAAGAAGAGCTCACTGAATGGATCAAGGACGGCGCTGAAGAGCGTAAGAAACTGGGATTGGTCGCAGAATGAGCAGGATTTATAAGTTTAGTTTCACAGTCGAGTGTGCCTCTGATGGCACACCCGATTTGGCCAGGGTCGAATCAATGATCGATCTGGCCATGCAGGATCTGGTCTTTGACGACGATTTCATCGCCGCCTTAGACGAGAAGGAAGCGGTAACCATTCAGGTGTTGCCTATTTTGGACAAATGAATGGTTGACGTTTGAGTAGCCCTGTGCTACATTTACAATATGGGCTAGCCCATTAGTTTACACACACACTTTAGGAGAGTAGTAAAATGGCAACTGATAAGAAGTATTCTGTAGCTGGTGTTTCAACCCTTAATGGTAAGACCAAGATCCGTTTCGCGAATGACGTGATGCGCATCAAGATCCTTGCCAAGAACGGCCACACTGATGTGGAGCTCATCGAGCTGCCCTCAGAAATGACCAAGGCTGAGATCGTACAGCATCTCAAGACCGTTGGTTTTGGTGCAGGCAAAGCTGCTGTCGAGGCCGCGATCGCCTACACCGAGAAGAAGAATCCGGCTGCTGTGAAAGCACCCGCAAAGAAAGTGTCAGCCAAAGCTGACGCCGTCGCTGCCTAAGCCGTAGTTCGCTCCCGGTAAGCAGTGACCTTTGGCCCTGTTGTTTTTTAGCAACAGGGCTTTTTTTTGGTTGACATTTTGGACAGATTACGCTATACTACACACACTTAAACAAGTTAGGAGCGTGTATGTTTAGCAAAGCACTAAACACTGTTGCAAAAGCAAAAATAGTACGCAACGCAAAACACAAAACACTGTATAAACTAATAGTTGCTTTTAATGTTTACGAAACTAAAAAGCAGTTTAACAAAACAGTATATAAGTTTCCTGTGCAAAAAAAGTGCGATTATGTTAGTGGGGACTTACTTATTACAGACGTTGCTAATGCACTAACACAAGCACAAAAAGTACTACGCACAAATAATATTGTAATAGTAGAGTAAAGCGTAGGGTTATTTAACATAGCACTTGCATTTTGGACATGCGAGTGCTATAATACACACATGTTTAACAAGGAGCAGACAATGCAGACAGCAAACGCTACATTTAACACAGCAGGTGACGGCTACTGGAGTGAGACTGCTAAGGCAGTGCGTGTGACAGGCATGGACTTGGGCTATGTGGCTGAGGACAAGGAGTTTGGCGAACTGCGTGTGTATTTTAACACAGAGGACTGGAATGTGAATGAGGATGGGCTTATTTACACAGACAGCCTGTTTAAACAAGACTTGCAGAAGTATATTACTGAGCAGGGGCTGGTAGTGGACTTGTGCTACAGCGAGCAGGGTATGCAGGGAGATGACTACGTGAGCTTGGACGTAGGCGCTGAGTTTATTGCTAGCTGGGAGGCGAAGTACGGCTATGAGAGTTTTGCAGACGTGCATGTACTAGACTAAAAAAGCATTTGACATTTTGGACAGCGTGTGTTATTATACATACGCTGTTAAAACAACTTGTTAGGAGCGTATATGCAAAAGTTAGCAAATAAAAAGTTTGTTGTAAATTTTGTAAAAAGTATTACAGACATGCAAACAGCAAACTATAACTGCTACAGACGTATTTGGGCAGACAAAGCTACAGACGCAACTAAACGCAACTTAGCTTTTAGGTTTTTTAACGCTGAGGAAGCAAAGCGTGTTGCAGAGGAACTTGAGTGGTACTTGTTTTGCATGGGCTACAATAACAAAGTAAAGCTAACTAGCACACACACAAAAAGTGATAGCTATATGCACAGACGCATAGACAGTGATTATGTGCGTGTGCAGGTATTAGCAAACTAATGTAACACAAAGCAGCACTGTGCGCAATGCACAGTGTTGCAGTTTTACAACACCGGCCCCGTTGCTATAGCGGTTGACGCAAGTGCCAAAATGCAGTATAATACTAACATACAGACAGACAGGAGTGGGCGATGCAGACATGTGTAGTTGACGGGCAGACCGTGAAGGTTGGTGACTGGGTTAGCTTTAAGAGCGACATAGAACAGAGCGGCAAGGTTGTGCAGATCCGCACATCCAGCTTTGGCAAGCCTGAACTGATCCTGGAAAACCTCAACGGGTTCCAGGGAGACTACATTGGCGGACAGTGGCGAACCTGCCAGCCTGCCTCAGACTGCTGGGTGGAGTGAACATGATTACCGCAGACAGACTTAAAACACTAACTTCATTCACGCCCAAGGCCCTGGCACACGGGTTGGCCGCCAGTGGTTACACAGGTGCCAGCTTTGAGACCGCGGAGTTCGTGGGCATCACAAATGCAGGGCAGTTCTGCTACCGTGTAACCTACTTTGATGATAGGGGCACAGGGCAAGTGGAAACAGGCAAGGTGTTCCTTACCTACAATGCGGACGTGGGATCCGTGACAGTGGACTATTAAATATAATATCATGGAAATACTATTAACATTCATCTTCGCATTCTGGTTGGGCAGCAGACTCAAAGAGGCATTCATGCGTATGATCTTCCGTGATATCCTCAAGGACCTGGGCGTCACGGAACAACAGCTTAGGACTCTGGCCAAGGCCAAGGACATGCGTCTCCCCGAAGATAATTCAAAGGTAATTGAAGACGAGATCCCCGAGATAGAGATCAAGATCGAACAGCATCAAGGACAGCTCTACGCCTTCCGCATGGACACAGATCAATTCCTCGCCCAGGGAATTGATCGTGAAAGTCTCGTGGCCAACATCGCTGAGAAATACAAGAACATCAAGTTCCGAGTGCCCAAAGATCAAGGTGCTGATCTGATACGAAACGGTTGACATTTTGGACAGAGAGTGCTATACTAGCACTATGATGACGATAAACACAAACGCACTTAAATGGTTAGGCACAGGGTTCACCATCGTGGGAGCCCTGCTGACAAGCCTAGGCAACTTCGATCCCCTGAATGTATTCGCGTTCAATTTGGGCGCGATCTTTTGGTTATGGGCCTCGATCCGTATGCGAGAATCCGCGCTGATCACGGTCAACGCCGTGCTGTTGACAATCTACGTGATTGGTGCTATACTGCGATTACTGTAAACAACTTAGGAGCGAACTATGAGCAACTTCGAAACGATCCGTGTACAGATGGCCCACGTCAAAGCCATGGACGCAGCACAGAAGGCCGCACGAGCCTTTTCAGAGAAGTATTTCAACGGTGGCGATGGTGGGGCCTGTGGCTTCGCCTGGGTCACTGTACATGATGTACGCAGCAACAGTAAGATGGGTCGGGCCCTGGCAGAAGTGGGATTCCGCAAGGGATATCCCAGTGGCCTGCAGCTTTGGAATCGTTGGTGGAATGGCCAGAGCGTTGATGCTGCTGAACACGGTGCTACGGCCTACGCAGCGGTCATGAAAGAGGAGCTGGGCCTCGATCGTATCTACTCAGGTTCACGCCTTGACTAAGATCTTCCCCTTGATCGTGTGTGCTGCACTCTTCACGGGGTGCAGCACGTGGTCTGCGCCCAAGATCAAGGACGTGGAAATGCGGGCTGCACACTACCAAAACGTCATGCGAGATCTCAACATACGATAATGGTTGACATTTTGAGCAACTGATCGTATACTGTAAACACTTAGACAAAAGGAGCATATTATGAAAACAGGTACAGCATTTGGTCTATTCATCTTTGGCATGATCCTGACCATGTTTGGTGTGGGCGGTATCGAGCAGAGCGTAGAGGATACAGCACTGTTAATGTCAGTGGCAGTCAGTGTGTTGGGCCTGCTGCTGATGTATGTGGGCACACTGGGTGTACGTACAGGAGAATACTATGACCGTTAAACAACAGATCACTTACACTGTGTTAGTGTATGCTGTACCCTTGTGCCTATTCTGGGGATATCAATGGCTGAAATAACTATCGAAGTGCGCAGTCCTTTCCAGCGGATGATCCTGGATACCTTGGCAGAGTTCGAATCATATGAACAGTGCCTGCGGTTCAGGGACAGCTTGCCCAATCAGCAGCAGCGAGATATCTGCACAGCTATGATCATGATGATGGCCTATGCTTACATAGATCAAGAGATACAAACGGAGGAGGACTGTGAGATCGCTCGCGATATCCTTAGCAGTTATTAGCCTAGTCACGCTACAGGGCTGCGCTGGATTAGCTGCAGAACTCAGTAGGGACCCGCGTGATGCTGCGTGGGATCCTAAGCCGGGGCAGAGGCTGTTCAATCAGCTGCCCGCCTGGGATGGTGCTGGCATCACACAGTGTGGTGGTTGGACCTATCCTGATGATCCGACACGAAGCAAGCAGTGTTGACCGGTGGTGGGGATCAATTGATCGAATGGTGGGGGGTGGCCGGTATATGCGTATAGTGTTGTATTTTTACAACAGTAGGTAGGGGTCAAAAATCACCACCTTGAAAAGTCAAGTACTCCACCCAAAATTTTTACGCGGCCAAATTTTACACCGCTAGGACCCTTTTCAGTTAACTCTTTCCCCACTGTACTTTTACCCAAGCTCTTTCGTGTATGTAATAGGCCACGGTCATCCATATATTGATGATGATCGCTCCTGATATTCCTGTGTAAGCAGCGGTAACCAGTGTAGCTACCAATCTCCAGGTAATGCTTTTTACGATCGTTCTTTTGTGTGTTTCTGTCACGGTAAATATCCTTATGCGTTTAATCTATCGTTTTGTCACACTAGCTCCCATGCCCCTGTTTCTCCTAGGGTTTTTAGCCAGTGTGTTTTTCATGGATCCAGTGTGCGGCGCGATCTCGTGGGAAATGCCCGCCATGTGGTTAATCATGGCACTAGCACATCTGCAACCTTGGATTCTAATCTGCCAGCAACTGTACCTTTCCAGGCACACTTAGGCAACAGTGATAACCACCCTGTATAACTGAGTAACTTTCCCAGTAGTATATATCCAGTATATCTGCTCTATCCGCTATCCATACCAGTTCCTGTATCTGTATACGGCCCACTGGACCTTCCAGTACAGCACAGCCATTTTGCCAGCTACGCAGTGTGATCATCTGAATCTTTCACACATGATATCAAAGTCACGCTGTCTAGCCAATAGCTCACTGTAGCTGACTCGTGGATTACGCTGTTGATACTCTGTGCGCTGTTGATCTATACAGTCTTGATATGGGTCTGCACAGCCAGTTAAAATCAATACTACTATAGCTATACCACAGATCAATACTATCCATGTGCTGGCTGATAACGGTTCTCTATCCATTATTCTCGTATCCTAAATCTAGGTGTTTCCCAAGACCACGTCAACACGAATATAGTGTAACCTTCGGGTTTGGTCAGTTCTATGTGTGCTAGATAGTGATACAGTGTTTTAGTGTAAGGACACTGGTATTTCGTTGACCAAACAGTCAGTTCTCTGTCTAACACAGTGTTGAAGTAGTGTGCAGCCTGTCCGCCCGCTCCTGTGGGCAATCTGAACTCAATGTGCATGAAAATCTTCAGTTCTAGTAAATATTTATATGCTGATCGTTTATCTAGAACAGTTTCTACGGCCACAGCAGGATCTATTGATCAGTTGGGGACGGTCAGTACACTATTGGCCTAGATCTTGGTCGCAGACTGACGACTACAATGCGGCCATACCTACAGATTGGTGGCTGTTGTTTTCCAATCCTCTTTACGCTGACATATGGTTGTTAAAGTATCCTGAACAGAGCCGTATTGTGCGCACTTTATTCGACTGAAAAATCTGCGCTGTTGCTGCGCAAAAAAATTTTGCGCTGCTTCGCTGTCAAATCTGCGCTGCCCCTTGGGCTGGTCACATAACTAATACTATGCTGCTACGAATATTCATGATGCTACTAACCCTATGTGTGCCCCTGATCTTGGCAGCGTTTATCTTTATGGTTTTCACGATATGACAGAAACTCAGGTCTTATGGACTGTGGTTATATGGGCTGTGCTGATTGGCTCAGTGTACCTGCTCACAGGATGGCGCAAGGTCGTGGCCTGCTATCAGATGTGGTTTACTCGAGAATACTGGCGAGCCTACAATGTGGTAGAAGCAGCTTCTTGGTTGGCCAAAGCTGTGATCATCATACCCGGCTTGGTTTTTGGCATACAGATCTGGCAGTTCTATATCGTAGCAGCCATAACCAGTCTTACCTTGATCTGGGCGTCAAACGAGAAACTGTTGCCCTCGTTGGTGGCATTTAACACTGTGTGGGTTTGGCTGGCCACGGCTGTGGTAGTCAAGAATTTCGTATAAATATCTTTATGAGCGAAAGATATCTATTACCAATGGCCCGTAATCTAGTCACTGGGCAGACTGTGAAAATACAAGACCTTACGGGCAATCGCTATACTCTAGCACAACGAGCTATCGCACAGGATCGTGCTGATCAACTGGCAGTGACCATGGAAAATCGCACACGCGATCCGTGGACTGGCTATCTAACGGAATATACCCCTTCTAAACGCACATAGACTATCTGTAGAGATAGTTGACTGTTTCTGCGTTTTCTCTATAGACTTCCGCACCGTTTTTCAAGTGGAAACGTCGAGCCATTTCGGTTTTTGGGCTCAAGGTCACATAGGTGTCAACTTCTGGATGTTCTTGTTTGATCTGCGCCTGGGCCTGCTCGATCAGTGTACGGCCAGCACCCGCAGCATACGACCAAATAGTATAGAACACCGCAGTATTGGTAGTGACCACAGTTTTGGTTAGATCTTCCACTGACTCTGGAATCTGGCCTAGGAACTTCACACAGGTCACTGCTAGGGGTTCGTTGGTAGTATCATCTTTGAGCACGAAGATACGGCTGTTGTCATTGACCCGGAAATCCGCGGGCAGTTCTGGACGAACAGGATCGTCTTTGATTAGATTGACTAGATTGTCTTTAAGGTCGTTGATGATGTGTAACATTGTCGTGCTCTATTATATGCGTATTTATAAATCTATCAAAAAAACCCTATTTTTGACTAGCACACGCATTGACTGATTAAATATTTTACTGTATAATATACATATTAACAACCACAAGGAGTCCAAATATGTTTGATACAACAATGGTTTCTGGTATCAGTCGTTCTGCGAGTCAGATCAACTCAGCCATGGGCCGTGTCTATGGTCATATGGCTTTGGCCGTTTTGACCTCAATGATCGTCAGTTTTATCGTAGGCACCAATGCCACGCTGTTGGAGTTTTTCTTCACAGGTGCCTTAAAGTGGGTGGTTATCTTCGCACCTTTGGTAGCTATCCTAGCGGCCAGCTTTGCCATGGAAACGATGAGTAAATCCACTCTACAGCTTTTCCTACATGGATTTGCTGCCCTAATGGGCCTGAGCTTTGCCACTATCTTCGCTGTGTATAACATGGGCAGTATCGTCAGTGCTTTCATGGCAGGTGCGATATTGTTTGGTGTGCTGAGCTTCTATGGCTATTTCACCAAACGAGATCTAACCAGCATTGGACAGTTTTTGTTCGTGGGTTTGATCGCTATCATCCTAGCCAGCATCGTTAATATCTTTATCGGCAGCACAGTCATGCAGATGGTGATCTCAGCGATCGCTGTGTTGATCTTCCTAGGATTGACCGCTTACGATACACAGAAAATCCGCGAAGCAGTCAGCTATGAAAACGATGGTAAGATGGAAGTATGGGGTGCCCTTACACTGTATCTAGATTTTATCAATCTATTCTTAAGCCTGCTACAGTTATTTGGCGGTCGTAGAGATTAATCTAAAATATTAGACTGCTGTTCTAGAGAGAGCTCGGAATCTTCCAGCTCTCTTATTTTTTCTGTGATTTCGTCGATCAGACCTAGATTACGTAAGATCTTGAACACTAGGTTTTCCACTGACCATTCTCCCGCACGAGCCAGTCCTGCCTTGCGCATCTGTGTGATCTTGTCTTTGACCGCACGTAACTTTTCTAGATCTTTACTTAACAGGGCCTGTTCAATCTGAGCTAGTATAGCGTCTTTTTTGGCTTCGATAGCACTGTCATCTACGCTGGGTTTGACTTTCTTGGGTTCTACTAGCCACTGATCCTTGCTAAGGCTGTAAACACCTGTGCTGTGATGAGGTTCGTCTTCGCCCTGTACGTAACACTCTACAGGCAGTCCTTTTATCGTGATATCGTGCTGTTCAGACCAAAGAGCTTTTTTAGCATTGAATAACTCACGTTGGTCGTCCGTGGGCGTACCGGGAATGATAAGATGTAGGTCCAGATCACTGTATTCTGTCCATGTAAAGTTAGCATTGGAACCAGTGATGGTATAATCTACGACATCTAGATCTATACCAATAAACTTTTCAAATGCTCGTGCGATATCTTCTAGTTTGGCTGCAACTTCGGGTTTGAGTACACCGTTGTCCCACAGTTTAGGATTCAGTTTTTTATTGACTGTAACGATATCTGAACGTTCTGTTAACTGATGCAGTCTCACATTAAACTCCGTAACGATTCTTTTTAGTTTTAGCGACCGGGCTAACAGGATTAGTAGTGTCCAGTTCTTGGCTGCGCATGTCTCCGTGGAAAGGATCTGTATATTTGGCTCCTACAGCTTTGTAGGCCCGTTTTAGCATTTCTTGTTCTTCTTGTGTGTACGGATGGGTGCTCTTAGATTTACCTATAAAGCTTTTAGCATCTACGTCAGGATCATTAGTTCCATCTGTGCAGGCCACAGCCATGCCCAATCTATAGGCTACATAATCACTGTTCCAACGTTCAGCGTCAGAATAAAAGTTAAGCCCTCGGGCACTTTTAGCCTGACGTTTGGATATTTTACGTTGGGTTACTTCAAAGATGAATTCTTTTGCTCGCATCCATTATTTAGCCCACATCAGGGTGTAGAGCGTAGCTATCTTATCCGAGTAGATTTCCACGACTGCGCTAACATGCGTATCTTCAGGACGGATTTCCAACAAGAGCTGACATTCTGCAGGATCTTGAGATTCGATCCACTGTATCTGATCCACGCCTGCTTGTCTATGTACGCTGGGCCAATCTATGTAGATATTGCCATCTTCGTCTGATTCAGACTTGAGAAACTTTGCTATTTCAAAACGGTGCGTCTTCATCGTTATTCATGCTGCTTAAGATTTCGCGTAGTTTAGTACTCTGTACTTCTGCACGGATCTTACCAACCGGCATTCCTTGATCGGGTTCTTCACGTGGCTGAACCTCTGTTTTACGTTTGATGCTTTCAATGATGCTGGAGCTACCACGATTGTTCGCACCATTATGTTCTTGTTCTTCTTCTGGCAGATCTGTGATCTTAAGGCTTTCTAAGTTAAACTCTAGATCTACCTTCATACCTACACCAGAACTAGAACGAGTCTTCATTAACTGGATTTGATAACGACCACGTTCACGCATAGCACGACTTGTAAAGATACCAAACACATTATCTGCTGTCTGGATCTTACTTAAACCTCCGGAAATATGACTGTGATCAAACTCTACTTCTTCTACAGCACCACGATTTAACTGTGATGCAGTTACCAATATACAGTTACGCTCAACTGCTAGATTACGAAGTTCTTCTGAAACATATTTGTCTTTAATGAACAGATCTGCAGGACTGATCTTTCTACTGATCGGCATCAACAGATCCAAATAGTCAACTAACAGCACATCAACCTTGCGACCATTCTTGATTTCATATTCTTTGAGATATGCTCGTAGATCATTACAGGTCTTGCCAGATGGCATATACTTGATCTGCATGGCACCTGATTTCTTACCGATGATCTTAACTTTCATTTCAACGTCATCGATATCTTTAAAAATCTCTTTAGTAGGAATACCAGTAGTCATAGCATCGATACGCATAGATACTAGTTCTTCAGAAAGTTCTAAAGTCAGATAAACAACATTTAATCCCTGCAAACACCAGTTTACACCTAAGTTCGCCAAGAACAGAGATTTACCTGCACCTGAACCACCTGCAAAGATGTTTAACTCGCCTCGATTCATACCACCGAACAGTTTCTTATCTAAGCTAGGCCAACCTGTAGATATCTGTCCATTCTTGTCTTTGATTCGCATCAATCTGGCACGTGGATCTGCAAAATAGTCAGTGCCCATGTCTTTAGCCAAACCAATCTGCACCGCTTCTTTGATCATAGATTCTACTTGGCCGTAATCATGTTTTTCCAAGAGATCTGCTGAGTTAATGATCGCACGTTCTAATGCTTTGTGTCTAGTGAACGATTCAAACTCGTCCATTAGCCAATCCATATGTCCATCTTTTAAATCCGACGGCTTTTCTAGATCCACTCTACAACTGGCATTAACCATTTCGTATTCTGGCAATACGCTGTATTGTTTAGCATATTCGTTTATAAACTCTGCGGCATCTTGTAGTTTGCGATCGAACAGTGTATGATCGAAAATGCCCTGGCAACGAACAAATACTTCAGCGTCTGCTAGCATTAGTTCTAGATATAATTTTTGTACTTCGTATCCGTAATCTTTAGTCATAATGTATATTATATATTCTAATAGAACACAGGTAAACCATAGGTCCTGGTCCATGTTATCGAATCAGCGATATCGTTTACCATAGGTTGTCCTTTAACATTTAAACTGGTATTGAGCAACATAGGGCATCCAGTCTTAGCATACCAGATTTCTAAAAGTTGTCTAAACTTAGGATTGTCATTTAGTCCTACAGTCTGCACACGACTCGTACCATCTTTGTGTACAATACCAGGAAAGGATTGTGGTGCTTTGCAGAAAGCCGTGTATTGCATATATGGTGTTTTCTTAGTAGGCATGACAAAATATCTATCTGCATGTTCTTCTAATATAGCCGGAGCGAAAGGTCTAAATCTTTCTCTTTGTTTGATATCGTTCACTAAATCTTTGATGTTAGGATCTCTGGGATCTGCTAACAAACTTCTATTTCCTAATGCCCTAGGACCAAACTCTGCAGCCTCACGAGCAAGTCCACATATTTTATTTTTTATAAGGTAATCTACAATAGTTTCATTAGATTGACGCGGTGTGATATGATATCCTAGGTATGGACCATTCCAATCGATGTGCGATCGTTGATGTGCTAATACCGCACCGATAGCACTGCCATTATCTCCGGGTGCAGGCATGATCCATACCTTTTCAAAATAATCATAAGCTCTGTTATTAGCCGAACAGTTTAATGCACATCCTCCCATCAACACTAGATTGTTGCTGTTGGTCATTTGTTTAGCAAACTGCAATATCCTAGTAAACGCTAGAGTATAAACTTTTTGAGTAGCAGCAGCGATATTGAAAATGTCTTCTTGAGTAGTAAGGTCAGATCTCCAACGGTCACATCCTCTGTGTAGATTCTGTCTTAGGAAGATCGGATGACTGTATTCGCTGGGTGGAAAAAATACTAGACTTTTTAGAATGTCTTGTTGTAACACACTGGGATCGCCATATGCTGCCATTCCCATTAAAATATATTCTTCCTCATTGGGTTTTAATCCGCAACGTTGCGTCATTGCAGAATAAAATAAACCCAGGCTGTCTGGATATGTTAGAGAGTATACTTTTTTTAGTTTCTTACCATTCGCCTGCCATATAGTCAAGGTTTCAAACTCACCAATAGCATCAATCACTACGATACAGGCATCTTCAAACTGACTAGTATAATATCCAGCAGAAGCATGGGTATAATGATGTTTAAATGTTTTTATCGGTGCATCTATATCAAACTTTGAAAGATATCGCTTAACGTTATTATCTTGCCAACCTTGCCCAGCCACTAGTTGCCTAGCTGTTTTCAGCCAAGGTTTTTCGTACCAACAGATTAGATCGGGCCTGCCGTGTAAACTAGTAGCATAGTTTATTAGATCAGGATGAAGATCAGGATCATTTTTTATCTTACTGAATCTTTCTGAATCGCTGGCAAATACCAATCGATCGTCGTCAAATACAGCCAAGGCCGCATTGTGGCTAGCGGCAGATATGCCCCAAGTAATCATTTGTAGATAAAAGGATCTCGTTTTCTTATTTCTTTAATCCTTCTCTTTAGTTTTATATATTCAATCAATCTTATCAAAGGACTGAATATCTTACTCATAAGTCTTTTCATTTTACAACCTTTCAAATTTCTGTTCTTGTTGTTTTTTATACATCGTAAGTTTTATTTCGCCCTTTTGTGCAGTCTTAATAAGATCTACGATTACAAATAGCTTACCGTATCTTTGCACCGCATCTGCAACATCTTTAACATCGTCATCCCAAGTAGGAAATGCCACACTCCAGTTATAATGTATGGCTTTTTTTATCAACTCAAGTCCTGCTTGATCTTGATCAGGAACGACAATAACTTCAGCACCGAGACTATTGATTATTCTAGCCTGTTGATCTGCTATGTCATTAGTCAGCAATGCAACACCGTTGATAGCTAATGCATCAAATGGACCTTCACAGACAAATATGTACTTTTGATCTTCTGACTGTTTATCAAAGTTAAAGACAAAATGCGGATGTTGATCTGATAGATATTTAGGCTTACCATCAGTAATCTTTCTAGCAGTGTTACCTACGATCTTGCCTTTCCATCTAAATGGAACGATGACTCTATCAATATAACCAGGAGTAGGACTCCAGTAAAAATCATGTTCAAACGGATTGTCATATCCTCTACTCATTAGATATCTCAACATCTCGATAAACTGAGGTCCTATCTGTTCCTCGATCTCACCCTCAATGATACCACTCCAATCCATTAAACTCATTGAGTATTCTGGCAAAGGTTTGTCCTCAAACTCTATTTTAGGTTGATATTCTTGTTCTTGATAATCGTCGGCTTCTGTTTTCAAAGCTTCAAACACCATAGTCTTGATGTCATCTTCGCTGGCGCCCATCCATCTTGATAGACTCTTTATTTTTTCGCCAAACGGAGAACCAGGTTGCCAGCCTGTTGTAAACTTACAGTTAAAGCAGTTATAGACTATGCCATTTCCGTCGAATCTTAGCCCTCCCCGTTTACGAGTATCCGGACTATGTCCGCGATGCTGGCAACAGGGTGCATTGAACGACGTCCAACCAGAAGGACTGGATTTGGCACGAGGTGGGATTAACGTTCTAAACTTATCAACAACCAGAGTCATACAAATATTGTACTATCTGTACAATATCTTGTCAAGAGTCGATGATGAAACTGGATTATCACTTAATACAAAAGTTCTCACACCATTATAGCTCAGGCCTTGCCAACTTATATTTCGGATACGACCTGCAGGATCAACTCCTGTAACGGTAATAACGAGGTTGTTGGTATTGGTTTCTCCTCCCAACTGGCTACCTAAAAAGGTTATAGTCTGCCCATTAGTATAGCCAAGACCTGATTCGTTTATACCAACTTGATAGTTACCTAATATAGTTTGGGTGATAACAAATTTAGCTGTAGTGGTGCTCTTTTGTGGTTCATGTTTGACTCTGAACCAGTTATATTTGCCGATTATATTTTTATACATTAAATCGGAATCTGGTTCAAATGTTAATAGATCACTCCAGGTTGTTTCCCTAGGTGTTGCACCTTGAGGATCGAGATTTCCCTGGATAATGACGGTACCGTCGTATCCGTCAAAGTAAAACTGAAATGTATGCAAACTGTCAGCAGTGGCTTTGTTTAAGTTAGCATCGATAATACTGCTTAAGAAGAATGGTGGGGGAGATGTTTCGCCGGCCACAGTAGGATCAACTAGTTTAAACTCACTAATAGTTTGACTTTGTGTTACTGTACCTTCGACATCGCCTAATATTTCAATGTTTGCTAACACACCATATTGACTATCTACGTATAAAGGCAATCTTGATGTAACTTTATGTTCAGTGTCATTTATTGCTGTTCTAACTTCTTTAACAACACTATATTGATAAAAACCCGGATCAAGATCAAACAGTTCTTGTTCAGTTAAAGTTATTGTTACCTTACCACTGTTTAAATCTTGAGCTGTAAAATCTTTCTTAAAAACTAAATCTTGAGTGTCACGAACAACGAGATTAAATACCAAAGTAGAACCTGTAATGTTCATAGTTTTTTGATCGGAGTTCCTAACTTGAATATCAATTCTGTTGTCAACACTTTTGTAGATTTTAAGATTGCGATTGTACACTTTACGATACCTCTCCGTAGTCCAGGCGGCCGGCTGCTCTGTAAAAACATCAACTTTATTTGAGTATAAATAAACAGGATTAAATTGCATATGCTGACAACCTTTAGCAATATTTATCAATGAGAATAACAACAAACTTGCAGGAAAACTTTCCTTTTATCAGTGTTATAAACCACGTAAACCAAGAATACGTGGGCGTTATCATCAACCAGGATGCTCAAGTCACGAGCATGTATGATTATAGTGCCATACGCACAGACGAAGAGAAGCAGAGATTTTTAGAACTTGGCGAAGCGTGGTGGTGGGAATCTAATAGACAGATTCCTATCAATATCTTTTTGGCTAAAGAAATCATTGAGTTTAGATATGTGATTAAAAACTTCAGCACCAAAGATGTTAAAGTATTATTCGGTCCTGTAACTAGTCTAAACGATATTATCGTTAAACGAATAAAACGTAAATCGATTACTTTGGTAAGAAAAGTACCTTAACTATATTCGTAACTGATCTGTTCGCAGATTAAATTCATCTGAACGACAACAGCCATAGCATATGCAGTAGCATGGCTTTTCTTGAAATAGTATTCATCGTTTTCTGGCTTTAGCCAAACCTCTCTCAAGATTTTCGACCAACTCTCTCCAAGCAGGTAACGTTTCGCTGGACGTATCATCGCTAGTATCGCTGCTAGCTGTTCCACTGACTTGGGTTTCATTTGTCGTAATATAGAACCATGCCCGTTTACGTGAAAAAGCAAGTTGACGAACTCGTCTTGTTCTAGCAGATCCCATAGTGGCTCCTGATTCATTAGATACATTAGATGTTCTTCGTCGCGAACACCTTTGTAGATTCCTACATTAAGAAAATCGATCTTGAAATATTCTTTTTTCTCAGCCTCGTCGTACGGAATGGCACATAATCCTGTTTCTGCATTCATAGGGACCTCATGCAGATAAACTCCTGTATTATGTTTTACAAGTTTTCCATTTTCATTTCGACTGGCTGGAACATGATCGAATAACGATAATGCACTATCACGATCGAAAAAGTCTATATCAATATCTGGCATTATTGTAGTCTTGTGCTTTCAAAAAGCAGTAATGGTAACGTATCTGCTAGAAACTGTGCATAATCCTCTGCATCTTCGATGTCGTCGAATCCAGAAAACTCTACCATTACAGTATTTTCTTCTGTTAATCTTACTTCAATATCAATATCATCTCTAGAAATAAATTCTTCGTTATCTGCCAATTCTTCTTCTACTACTGGTTCAGGTTTTTTCTTTGGCATTACTGTATCCTCGCTTCTTTTATAATATCTTTTACTAACTCTGTGTCTGCAGGTAATGCTTTAAATCTTCTTATCCAGTATTGAGGATTAATCATCTCGCCAATAATTTCTAATTGTTCATCGTTTAATCTCTGTAACATCTCTTTACCGGACTTGCTATTTAACACTATCCACGGACTTATCAAACCTTCTTTAATATCATGCGTAGCTCTGTTTAAATTAACATAGGCAAAATAGTGTTCCCATTGAGCGTTATTGTTATCTGCCCAATCCATCATAGTTTTAATGCTTCTCTGTATAGCACCATCTGCCGGTTCTATTTTAATCATCTCAGTAACATACTGCTCATACAGCTCGTCGCGACACCAATGATCTAGTTTAATACCGCTTTTGATAACAAAATCTATAAACTTTTCGGGATATATAGGAGCGGTGTTTATCATAAAACTTCCAAACTTAACAAAGGCAGTATAGTAAGGACTCGATGCAAACTCGTCGAAAGTTTTAGGCGACTTGGTCTTTTGTGTGATTTCGTAGAATCTTTGATAGGTCAACAGACCAGCCTGTACATGTTTTTCCTCTTTGCTAAGATGTCTACGCTTCTGCTCGCAGATATGCACAGCTAGAGTTTTTTCTTTAGCAAATTCTTTGTTACAGTAAGCACACTTATAGTTTAAGAGCATTGATCGTCTTCTTGTCCCACCCGAGATCTTCGCAGTATTGTTTAAGTTCTTTTTCTGTTGTGATGTTAGATAAAGTTTCTGCATCGGATCTTTTCATATTTGGAAACAGTTGTAAAATCAGTTCTTCTTTTTTATTAGCGGCCTTTTTCAACGGGATCCATTCATGGAACTGTGTCTTTTTACTCTCGTGGCTGCACATACACAACGTCTGCCATTGAAGTTGCGGATGTTTAGATATTTCACTCCAGTTTTTATTGTAATATTCGTTGACTGTTAAAACGAAATGTTCTTGCAGTTCTCTATTGTTAGATTTGACACTACTGATGTATCGATTGAGATTCCAGAGGTCGCCTTTAATTTCTTTTCGACCTTCTTCTGTAGCAGCATCCCACAACTCTTTGATACCCATGTCTGCTGCTGGTATCATATCTTTAAATAGATCTACGTGTTTATTCTTGCCCATTATTTTTACTCAAGTGATAAAACATTATAACACGATCAAGTTCTGCCTGCAACCGTGGATCTTTTACAGCCGCTCTACGGATTTCTCCCCATAACTTATCTTCTTTGAGCCTATCCAAATTATTTTGAGTTTCTAAATCCCAGCCAATAGGAAAACGTTCAGACGGATTACTGCCCATTTCTCTAGCATATGTCACACCATCTGCTCTTTCATATATGTATGTTGCACCAGGCTTTAGTGTTCCCATCAACTTACCTTTAACAATTCTTCTATTGTATATAATTTTTGCATAAATGCTGACGGATTGTCAAGTACACTTCTCTCAAGATCGCCTACTCTCCTAGGGCATATTTTTACTTCAAAATCACACTGATTAACCTTTTTATACATGTTGACCATTTGCATCACGGTAGTTCCAACACCATGTCCGAGATTTTCTATTTGATTGGTAGATTGATCTATAGCCTGTGATACTGCATTGCAGATTTCATCGACATGGGTATAGTCTCTCACCGCGGTACCGTCCTCGGTATTATAGTCATTCCCGAAGAGGTTGAACTCTCCGGTCTTTTCTGCTTCGATTAATTTTGACAATAGTGTATCTGGTCTGTATATACCAAAATTGCTACCCGTAACATTATAAAATCTAAAGGTAGTATAAGGTATATCATTTTCACTGCAATACTGCTCAACTATCTGTTCCGCACTTCGTTTACTGATACCATAGGGATTGTTCATAGGACCTGCTGATCCGGTGCTGGCATGAATAAATCTTTTAGTAGTGATATTTCTAAGAACATTAAGAGTTCCGATGGTATTAGTTGTATAATATAAGATCGGATTGTTGATACTACGACCAACAGCTACTTCGGCGGCTAAATGGATGACACAATCATAAGAATCATGCATGTCCCAATGAGTATCTCTGATATCTTGATAGTAGTGTTTATATAAAGGAACTTGAGATTTTTTCTTATCCAGACCGTGTATCTCATATCCTCCTTTTTCTAATAACATTTTAGAAAGATGAGAACCGATATATCCAGCGTTCCCGGTGATCAATATTTTCCTCATTTTATATTTTGTAAACCTTGTTTATAGTTATTTAGATAACCTTCAGATGTTTTTTGATCTCCTTTTAAGGTTAAAAAAGTACCACCCCCTCGACCAAAGCTCATCCAATCTCCCACCATTAGCTTATTATATTCAAACTCTTTGTTCAACACTTCTAATACGTCCTGATCCTTGCCGTATATCCATGTATTAAATGGCTCTTTCAATAGTTCTTCTCTAAATCGTTGTCTAAAATTATTTGTACCATATGTGACCAATCCGGCCATCCACCGTTTATCTTTCTGGTGTCGTTGAACAGAGACAATTTCTGTAATTTTTTGAAACTCTTGCGGTGAGAAAGATCTCATCAACACGGTATCGCAGTCTATCGACATAACCAGTTCATTATTTGCAAAGTATTCTGCACATTTTACAAATCTAACAGCTTGGTAATAACTTATTTTAGAAGAATCATTTTCAAATAACTGTTCTTCGTAAAAATATCTAACGCCTGGAAGTTCATTTACATCAGTAGGGTTAACAATATGAGCTGTGAGCTTTATCCACGGAACATGATGCTGAATCGACCGTAAACAGTTGATACCCCATTGAGTATAATATAATCCGTCACACGCAATAAAAATATTCATTGGTCAATCTAAAAAATAAAGAACTAACTCTGAGCCATGCCAGTTTTTAAACTTTTCTTTCCACCACTCGATAGTTCTTTCATCTTGAAAGAAATCTTGATTGGCTATAATTTTATTTGATTTTGTTTCTTGATCAGGGTTGCTGTTTCCTATAAAACAAAATTTTCCAGTAATAGACATTAGATATTCGGCAACTTTTTCAACATCTTTGTCCGGTACGGCTGTTATGCTCTGTATAGCTATAACTGCGTCAAACTTAGATCCCGCCGGTGGTAATATATCTAGATTTTCTACGCATGGATCATACATATAAACAGATTCAACACCTAACCATTTATCAAATGTTTTATCTTCTATTTTAATGTGAGACTCTGGGTTATAATGCTTGGCCTTTCCACAACCGTAATCTAATAACGATTTAGCGTCATGTTTGACCACAAGTTTTTTAATCTCTTCAGCGTATTGAAAAGTAGCTTTGCCCGACCAGGTTTTATTATTTTTATGAAAGTCTGCACATCGTTTTACAGAATCATAATATTCTTCACTGTACATTAGAAAATTCCTTAAGTTCTGTTATCTGTGTGTCATAGTCTGAGATTTCAAATTTAAAATCTGTTCTAGTATTCATTAATATTTTATTAACAGGTTTTGGTCCAGTTGTGCGAACTATATTTTTTCCTAGATCAAATATTTGATTGACTTTACAGAGCAAATCATATTTGTTTATCTTATGTTCGTTGTTAACAAGATGATACACGCCGCTAATCGTTGGATTGTTGATATACTGTTCGATGCATTTAGCTAGTTGTAAAGTTGTAATACCATTCCACCAAGCGTTCTCCCAGCCTGGGATATCTGTAGAAGGATTTGTCAACAACCAATGCAGTAGTCCTGTTCCATTAGATTTTATTTCAGTTCCGATAATACTCATCCTGAAGGTGATATCTTTGGTATTATTAACTTCTCCTAACGATTTGCTGCTACCGTAAGCATTCATTTCGGTATGAATATCTGTTTCGATATATTCACCAGTTTTACCATCAAATACACAATCAGTTGACAGGTGTATAAGTTTAGTTTTACTTTCTGAAACAGCATGTTCTATAGCATGTGGGAACCAAGAGTTTATGATAGCTGCTCTATCGGGACGATCGTTACTGTCTTTGACTAACAAACCTACACAGTTGATAATAAAATCATAGTCATTTTTAATGTCTCTTAAAAAACTACGAACTGTAGTTGTATCTTCAACATTTAAAAAATAGTTTGCATTATCTTTGGCAGCAGTCTGTACATCATAGCCTTGTTTCTGTAGATACTTAACTATCATATGTCCCGCCATACCATTTGAGCCTATGACTAATATTCTCATATAAACTTTCCTTTGGCCAGCATATTTCTGATTTGATCTTTTGTCATCCTAAAAGTTTTAGAAGAAAATTCTTCATGAGGAAACTTCTTTAAATGCTGATAGTTGATGTAAAGTTCACTGTTGTATTTTGTAGGAAGAATGACAAAATAGTTATCGTCGTAACAATATGCCAACGGTGATTCGTGTTTCGAGATCAACATTTCATCTAGCTTTTCTCCGGGTCGTCCTCCGATTTCTTTAACTTCTACACGACCATAAACATCCATTAATACTTCGGCAACTTCAGTAATATAACATGCTGGCATGTTCATTACAAATGTTTCTCCACCGACACTTTCTTCTGCTGCTTTAAACAAAAGGCTGATAGCTTCTTCTAATGTAAGGAAGAATCTAGTCATTCTAAAATCGGTTATAGTTATTGGACCACCTGCTTTTATTTGTTCTATAAAATAAGGGATAACACTACCATTAGATCCCATAACGTTTCCTCCACGAACACAGACAAACTTTGTCGTATCTGAAAGGTCGTTGGCCTGTATGATAACTTTTTCTCCCACCGACTTGGTCATACCATAAAGGTTAACAGGTTCAACTGCTTTGTCTGTGGATACATCTATAACTTTTTTAACACCATTTAATATAGCAGCATTTACTATATTGTTTGTACCGGTAATATTTGTTTTGATAGCTTCTTGAGGTTGTTCTTCACAGATAGGCACATGTTTTAGTGCAGCCATATGGAAAATATAATCTACTCCTATTGTAGCAAATTTAACTGCTTCGTAATCTCTTACATCTCCGATGACATATCGTATCTTAGGATTGTTAAACTTACGTTGCATCAATACTTGTTGTAGTTCACCACGAGAAAAAATGATAATTTCTCTTGGATCATATCTTTCTAATAGCATACGTGTCAGAGTTTGACCCCATGACCCGGTGCCTCCTGTGATTAAAATTTTTGCATCATTAAACATTTTGTTTTTTCCTGACATGAAAAACATGAACCGTTAATGAAGTTTTCTTTTTGATTGCAGATCCAGAATAAACACATTCTGAAGTACCTCCGCATTCATTCACTAAGTCTTTCATAAAATCTACGGTTCTGTATAACCATCCATAAGTTGCCGCTTTCTCGTTATAGTTATTTCCTGTATCTTCTACCCCGTTAGAAACAAATTCTAAAGCCAATGTTCCGGTAGTTGTTAAAGAAGAAACAATATCGGTTAGCTCTTCTTTTAATTCTTTTGTGGGTACATGTTGCACAACATTATGGCAAATAGCTAGATCAAAATAATTTTTAGGTAGATTTTTTGTTTGGCTACTATGAAACACATTTTCGCACAATGGCTTTACATTGTTTAATGCAACTTCACTGATATCTATACAACTAACTTTACCTATTTTTGATAATCCTTCTGTGACATATCCGAATCCAACTCCTATTTCTAGGATTTTGATATTAGGTTTAATGTTATTTCTTACCTGTAAAAAATCTATTGTTTCATCAAAATAACAGCCAGACAATAAGTTTTTATCCTGCTCTTTATGTTTGCGATCCCAAAAAGTTTCTAAGTTTTTCATTTTAAATACCTAATAATATATTTGTAACGATGTTAGATACATTTCTTGCTGTGTATTCAGGCGGAATTTCCCAGGTAGTATCTACATTTTTAATTTTATTGTAGCAACGTAAAATGTTCTCTTTGTCTAGTCCACTTACTATGTTAGAACCACACCATACAGTTTCTGGACGTTCGGTAGTATCTCGTATAGTAAGCGTCGGAAGATTAAAGATACACATTTCTTCTTGTACAGTTCCAGAATCAGTTATAGCCATTTTACTGTTTTTTTCTAAGTTTACAAAATCAAAAAAACCTAAAGGCTCTGTGATAATAATATTAGGATGATTACCTAAAAAAGCATGTTTTTCTAACTTTTGTTTTGTTCGAGGATGGCAACTAAACACTATTTTATATTCTTTTGAAATTTCTTCGAAACTTTCAAAGATATTAATAAGTCGAGATTCTACATCGACATTTTCAGCACGATGAGCTGTAGAAATTATGTATTTTTGTGGTTGTAAATTTAATCTAGATAAAATATCCGACTTATCGATTTCTTGTTTGTAATAATCTATAACTTCAAAAATGGGATTACCTGTAACAAATATTTTATTATTAGATATTCCTTCTCGGAGAAGATTTTGTCTACTAAGTTCAGTATATGGCAAATTCACTGACGATATGGCATCTATAATTTTCCTGTTTTTTTCTTCCGGAACAGTTAGATCATAACACCTGTTGCCGGCCTCCATGTGATATACAGAAATCCCCATACGTTCACAGATTATAGCCGATAAACATGAGTTAGTGTCTCCAAGTATTAATACTTTATCTGGTTTAAACTCATTTAGTGTCTCTTCTACACCTTTAAAGATTTTTCCTATTTGTTCAGCGACTGTAGCAGATTGACTGTTGATAATTTTATTAGGTTCTCTAAGTTTTAAGTCATTAAAGAAAATGCTATTAAGATTTGGATCAAAATTCTGTCCTGTGTGTAACACAAAATGATCACACAGTTCATCTAGTTTTTTTATAATGACCGATAGTCTAATAATTTCAGGTCTAGTACCTAGTATTGTTAAAATCTTAGTCATTTCTTTTCCAAACATAAACAAGATAATCCTTAAATCCTGTTAGATCGATCTTAGTCCATCCGATGAAATCTGAATCAGCCCATATGCTCTTATGCATATCGTATACATTATTAAAACTCCAAAGATTTGGATTTTGAACATTTTCCTTGTTAGTTGTCCATATATTTTCGCAAGGCGTTAGCATAATAATTTCTTTAGAACAGACACTCTTACAATCTTCGATTAACTTATTTCCTGCTTCTTTTTCTAAATGTTCTATAAAATCTAGAAGCAAAATATAATCATATTTTTTATTGTTTAGATAGGGAAGAATACTTTCTTTCTCGACATTTAACAAGATATCGGGATTAGTAGGGTGCCAGGCATCTATAGTTAATATTTCTGAACAGATATCTTTAAAAGGATTACTGTAAATCTTAGGCCCACAACCTATGTCTAATAAGGTACTATCTTTCTGTATTCTAGAATACAAAAATTTTAAAAGGTACTTATTAGCTTTGGGTGTCTTAGTCATGTTATTTTTTTTCTAAAAACATATCACTCAAGGTTAGATTATTTTCTTCACAATATTTTTTAATAAAAGGAGTAATAATCGTTTTTAATGATGTTTCTATGTTATATTCTTTTTTTACAAAACATCCGGTCCACGAAGTCGGTGATCTTAAAAAATACGAATCATAGTTTTTGTATAAATCTGATTCGAAATAGTATTCATACCATTTTGTTCCCTTGGGCTGGCAATCGTGATACAGTACTAAATCGAAATCTTTATAAAGTGTATTGATAGATAATGCTCTGGCACATGTGTAGTGATCTACAAATAACATTTTAGGTTTTACATCTGTCGATGCGATTGTTTTTGATAACTCTTTATAGTAATTTGTGATTTCGTTTCTTTTTTCTTGAGATAATTCTCTTAAAAATGTAGTCAGATGTATCTCATGTCCTAAGTCATGATGGATAATCGTACATCTGTCGTCGAACTGATTATTTTTCTTTATTTCATTTAACCAGTTCTCATCATTGTCTATAAAATAAAGTTTCTCTGCCTTCGATTTTAAAAAAATAGGAGTAGAATGTAAACCAGTACCGAGTTCTACAATTAGCTTAGGTTGCATTACTTCGACTATAGCTTGATTTAGTGGAATATGAGTGCTCCACTCATAATCGTTTACAATTTTCATTTTATTTTCCTTGAAGGTTTTTTATAGCTTCTGCTAAAATATTATCAAATGTATTAACGTTTTTTTCGTTAAGTTCTGATTCAAACTTTTGTGAACTAGGATGACCGGCAAACCAATGAAATCCTACTACATTGGGATCTCTAAGTAGTTGTCTTCCTTGTTCAGTTAATGGTGTATAAAAATTTTCTATCTCTGTTGGTCCGATAGGATATGCTCCTTTCTGATCCATCAATACAAAACTTATTTCTGGATTTTGTTTGGACAGCTTGCTAGGCCTATGATAGTTATTATTAATAAGCTCACTACCGATGGATTGATATCTATTTTTATCATAGGCTGTTTTAGACAGTTCGTGTATTTTTTTATAAAACGGATTGCCTACTGATGATAACATAAAAGATATCGCCCACTTTCTTTGTTGTGCGTACCACGAAAATGCAGTGTCACATAAAGAATTTTCTACTGTATTCTCTACGAGATTGTTCATTGGATTGATATAAAAAATATCTATATCTGACCAAACACCTCCTTCTGCCACTAATAGTTTCCATCTAAAAAAATCTGATTTATGTACTTCGTGGGCATTATTATCAAAATCTTCTAGAGGCGGCTGAACAATTATTTCAACTCCTAGTTTTTCTACTTCGTCCCAATAATCTTCTTTTATAGAAAGATTTTTTTGCTCTTCGCTAATCCATGTTGGTGATATTCTGCTGAGCTGCTTAGGAATGTGAACTTTTATTCTCCAATCCGGATTTAGTTTTCTAAAAGAAAGTATAGACAAATATCGAAGATATGAAAGCTTTTCATTACCCCAATAAAAATGCACAATTTTAGGAATCTTTGTTAAATGCCACATATGTTTTCTCTGTTGTTAGCTCTTATAAGTTTTGAAGATACAGTTTCTTGATACAGTAAGTTGTTATCCACCGTAGGAGGAGGATTTTCAGGATGACCATAACTTTTTCTATGATATTGATGTATCACTAAAGGATCCTCTACGAACTTAATAGTTAGACCTTTGTTTTTAATACGCTCAACAAACTCGTTATCATCGTAATTAAATCCTTGAGAAAACCTTTCATCAAACCCATTAAGATCAATAAGATTTTTTCGTGTAATAGCTGAAGTAAAATGTAAGGCAACAGGTCGTTCTGTTTTATGATTATACCATTTAGATTTGCCTTCGACCTTTCCGATTGATATTGGTAGGTTTTGTTGTAGCCTGTCGGTTTCTGATTTTCCTAGTGCCCAACAATGAAATGTAAAATAATCATCGTTGCTAAGATTATTATTCACATAGGTTATAATATCCCCTATATGGCAGCATTCGGGATTCTGAATGATTATTTTATCTCCTATGCTTTTTCTGAAACCCATATTGTAAGGTACACACGGATTACAATATGTTTTAGTTTTATAAAGTTCTCTCATTTCTAGTACTTTAATATCGAGATTAGGAAATTCTAATCGTATATTTCGTAGATTATTTTCTTGATCGCTGAAATCGTCGACTATAATTATTTCAATATCTTTAGTGGAAGAGTTTGAAATAGTACTAAGAGTGTGTCTTAACTGTGGCAATCGATTATAATATGCCATTACTATAGATATCATTTTTTAGCGAATCCTACAGTTTCTCTTTCGATATCTTCATGGTCAAACTCGGCCCAATATAATTCAAATGCTACGGTATCTTCTAATGCCTCAAACTGATGATATTCTCCAGGTGCTACTTTTGTATACATGCCGTCCATGAGAACCGTTTCGTCTACAAGATCATAGTTGTTCTTCCACACGCGAATGACTAATGCACCCTTTTCTACAAAGAATCCATTCCATTTAAACTTGTGCTTATGTTTGGAACAGACTCCTCCTTTTTTAATATCTATTCTATGAAACTCCAACACACCGTTGGCTTCTAATAGTTCTGTTTGTCCCCATACTTTTCCTGCAATCATAAAATTTCCTTGAGTTTAATTTGGCACATGGCATATTTGCTGCCATGTCTATAAAATTCGTGCATGACCTCTACACCATCTTCTAATATAAGATTTCCTTTTCTATTTCTTATATCAAACACCAACTTTGTATCTTTATGAGAATGTTTAAGAATCGTATCTCTGTAAGTTGAAATAGGATAGTGATAGCCGCATGAAAGATAAGATGTTATAAGATCAAACTTTACTTCTTGGGGTATAGAAAAATCATTACAGTTTAGTAATGTGTAGTTTTCAGTTCCAAGATCATCTAAATCTTTTTTAATTTTTTCGAGGGGAAAATATTGCCTAAACTCTTCAGCCGAACTGTGATATTTTCCAGATTTGGTTTCTTCTGAACTCTCCGTAGAGTCTCCTTCGATTAACCAAAGTTGACTATTATATTTTTTACCAAACTCTCTTGATTCATAAGCTTTGCCGCAGCCTATGTCAAGTATTGTTCGAAAAGGAATTTTAAAATAATCATCTATCATTTTAAAATTTCTAATCTTTCTTTGTACATAATCGTCAGACGTCCATTTATCTCCGTAAAAGAGTTGGGTCTGATCAGTTGTTTTCATATTATTCCTTTTATCTTTAAAAAAAGATATTGTTGCCTTTCGCACCATCTATAGTCAAATATCGGTTCTCCAGGTCCGGTAAGCATACTTACTCCTAAATATGCTCTTTTAAACCAAAGATATTTACCAGTGTAAAAACATCGCCTTGGCAAAAGACTAAACTTCAATTCCCATCCGATGCAGCGACGTTTAAATGCTTCGTCAGCAGTTTCTTGCCACATAAGACTATCCATCGGCATTATATTAGTTTGTGCAGTTGTAATACTTCGCTCTGTCTACTTACCTCTTTAACAAAATATACGCAAGGAGGATTTTCACCGTCATGTAATGGCACTGTCAGTAGTTGACCATTTTTCATTTTAGGAAAATACCAACGAACATCTTGAAATATATTAACGATCTCTATAGGCATAAACTCTGCTTTAAATCCTTTGATAGGATTAAACACCAGCGCATCAAATCCACGTTCATTGATGCTAGTTAATGGCAGCACCTCTGGGTCTAACCCACATTCCTTATCACCTACTACCATGCACCAATCCAAGGGCATTTGTACTTCATGTCCTCCGACATTTAATAATATAGCCGGACTATTGAAGCTTTCTAAAAATATCAGCGGCATAAAAAAGAAGTCTGGTTCTTGCGGATTGCTGTTATCTAATACAGAAAATCTCGTGTCCTCGTCTACCTCTTCGGGAAGTTCGTTTAAATCGAATGCTTTGTTGTTTAGTGTTAAAATTCTCATGTTGTTACCTTGGTTAATGTAAAGGGATATTTGGCCTCTTTGTAGTATTTTTTGCGTTCAGTGAGGTGGCGCTTGGCATACTTACATGTACTTGTGATATCCCAGATCTGGACGAAGTCTTTGTCTTCTGCTTTTCTAATGCCTCGCCCAATGCTTTGTATAACGCGGACAAAGCTCTTTCCGGGTTCAATAAGAACCAGATTAAAAATCCTTGGAATATTAATACCCACAGCGGCCACACCGTAAGTCGCCACAATAATCTTGCCATCACTAGTTTTAATCTCGTCATATTCTTCTTTCCTATCCTCTAACTTTACTGCTCCGCTGATAAACACTGCGTCTTTAAGATTTTTAAGAAGTTTATTTCCAGTGTCTATACGATTGACTAATACCAAAGTATTTCCAGATTCAGAAATAGAATTAATTTTATTTGAGATCCATTCTAATCTAGTTTCGTCTGTAACTAACCAAGTATATTCTTCTTGATAGCTTCTAAAAACTTGAACGTCGTTGGTCTGCAATATCTGTATATCTAGTTGAGCCAATACGTCTTTTTGTTGTAAGTCATATGCAGATACTTGATTGATAACCGGTCCTATGCTGGCGAGTATGCTTTGAAACTCCCATTTTTCTTTAGGCACTGTACCTGTTAATCCCCAACGTATAGCACAGTTTTTAAAGTTCTGTGTCAAAAGTTTTGTCAACACATCTGCTTTGGCTTGATGGACCTCGTCGATGATAACAGCCACAACACCCTCACAAAACTCAGCCAGTGTAAGAGTATCCTCGTCATAACTTTTTTTATCTAATATGTTTAGACTTTGCCATGTACAGATAGTGTGTGTCTTGTTTAGTTCTTTGCGATCACCGAAGTATACACCCACATCTAAGCCTAAGTTTTTGTAGTCTTCTTCAGTTTGGACAACAAGCGATTTGTTCGGAACAATAACCATCGTACGGCCATACGGCTCACAAAGATTCGATAACGTCGCTGTAGTAATCGTTTTACCTGCACCTGTTGCTACCTCCTGTAACGATTGTGGATTATTTAAAAATAAGTTTACAACATCATATTGATAATCTCTTAATACGATCGGCTCACCGGCCTGTGGGTGACCTTTAGGCCATGTTTTACCTTGGCTAGACCAATAATCTTCACCTATAGGATTAAACTTAAATGTTTGATGTTGTCTAAGGTCTTCTACTTCGATATCATAACCAGCATCTTCTACAATAGGAAGAATCACATCAAGGTGTGCGAGATAACCTGTACCGCCTATACCAAAGAAAGTTTTTGTGCCGTCCCATCTACCTAGTTTATAGGCGGGCATATGCCTTGCATAAGGCAAGTCATATTTGAGAGCATTAACTATCTTGCGTCTTGTTTCGACACTAAGACCCTCAAACTTTATGTTAACTTCATCTTTTATTGTAAGTTTACAACTCGACAATCTTCTTTCCTCTTTCTTCTGACGGCTTTATATCTCCGAGATAAATCACACACGGATGACTCTCTAACCAATCTTTCGTAACTTGGCTAGTATGAGGATATAAATTATTTGTTACTATTAGTTTAACATCTTGAGAATCTTTAAACAACCATTTAGCAGGTTTGTGTTCAAAAATAAAGATTTTTCCATCTTCTACTTTACCTCCAACGCCCGCTAGTTTTATCCATTCGTTTAATCCTGTATTAGAATCCTTGCCTTCTCTAAAACATACTCGTATATCATTCCGATCGATGCCAGCAGTTTCTGCAGAAACAACAAAGTTTTTTAACCACGACAATGTATCAGACGTTCTATCTAATATCACAGCCATCTTTCCTGTTATCGATTGATAGATATTAAAAAGATCCTGATTAGATTTTATCCAAAATGTGTTGTTAGGAGTAGCTGCGATCTTTTCTATTAACGTGTTGGGAGTACCTTCTAGAACAAATCCCATACTTTTAGCCAGCATAAGATTGTTATTAACATCGTAATAAAGACAGTCAGCCAACCATTCTTCGGTTGCCTTTGTAGTATTACGCCATACCACTAAATTATTCTCTATATAACAAGTAGGACGTATCTTTTCTTCAGTCTGCCATATTTCTTCAACGTCTGCTAATGCACACATAAAACTTTCGTCGATTTCAAAAGTATGTTTTACAGCAAACTCATAAATGGCCATTAGATTGAACTGATAAAAATCTAATCGTCGAACTTTATCCTCATGGTCCCAGTGAGATACTCGATGACTTCCTGGTAAATTTACGTTTATTTCATTATCAAACTCTTGTTTAAGTTGATAAGGAAATTTTAGACAAATCTCTATTCGGCCATCTTCTCTTTTTTCTACATACAATCTTTTACCTAGATCCAATACACGGAATGGGGTTTTCCATTGTGCATCGACGATATCACCAGAATAGTCATATCCTGTTAATTTTGATAAATTTTTGTATTTTTCTAAAATCTTTACAACATAGTTGGCCTGATTTTGTGTCAGAGCTTGACCATTCGAAAGCTTCGAATAAAAACTAGCCATCGGAGACTGATCCTGATATTGTATACCAATATCGTGCATCATGTCGTGGTTATAAAATTTGAGAAAAATTTCTTCGAAATAGACAATATTAGACATTTTTACATTATACTTTAGTCTTTTGACAAAGTCAATGCTAACTTATCCTCTATGTCTGGCATCAATCGTTTGATTGGAGTTCCCCGGCGTATCTCTTCAACGGTCCACTCAGTATGGCATAGTTTCAAGAACCAATCTTCTCTTGGAAAAAACTCTAAATTTTCGATATTTTCTATTTTATTAGAAAGTTCTCCAGCAAGACTTGAGCTATCACATATTACAGGAATACCTTGTATTAACGCTTGAACTGCTGGTCCACTGTTATGATTTATAACACAATGATATCCGTAAAAAATATCAAAATCATCATACGTGTTAGGTATTTTTTTTGGTCTTTCCTGAAGGACATTAGGAATTTTTACACTAAACGAGTTACGAGGATGCGGTCTGATGACTATTCTACGTCTAGTTAAAGATTTTATCGATTCAACCATGTCCTCAGTCCACTTTTTCATGGTTGGCATGTCCCTCCACTGGAGACTTCTTTCGTGTTGTGCAGCAATAAGAACTTCACCTCTTCTCCTTTGCTGATAAGGTTGAAGAAAAATTCCTAATTTTTTAGGTCGATCTGGATCGAGGTCTCTAGTGTTGCCAAATTTTCCCAATGCATTGATATTATCAAGACAGATTCTCCAAGTTTTTCCTCTTCCGAGATTACCTACTTCGATAATCAAAACAGGTTTGCCTTGATAAATGGCATCATTATAAATTTTTTCATTAGCTAACATTCGGCCATGAAACAAAACTGACCATATCACTGGCACATCTTCATTTTCTGTGACGATTTTATGACCAGCAGCAAGTATGCCCTGTTCGATAGCGGAAAATATTTCAGGGCTATTAAGTGCCCCGTGTTCTTTATAGAGTCGGAATCTCATAGTCGGTAAATATATATGTATTTAATTATAATCATGAGCAAATTTTCTAAAAGGTTGTCCAAAACATTCGGTAAGCCTCTCCAAAATGCATTAGTCATTGGAGAGGGTTTTGGTTTTATGGAAAATATAGTTGAAATTTTTCAAACAGTATTTGTGATTAACGAAACAAGGCCGGCGACTGGGTATAGAAATTTGGTTTACAAAGAAAACTATGAAGATCTTCACCTGTTAGTTGATGTATCGGTAGTATTTTTTGACTTATCAAAAATAAACGATATTAATCTGACCACTCCGGTGTTTACTAGATGGAAATCCTTGGTGGTCGTAGAAGGCAACGATCCTATTTCTAGAGATTATACACATGCTTTCTATAACAACGGCTGGCGATGTACTAGCCAACAAGGATTTTTTCATTCTTGGGAGATAAAATAATGAATTTTTCAGTAGTGACAACATTCCATCAACAAGGTTACGATCAATATGGCAAACGGATGATCGAAACTTTCATTAAAAACTGGCCAACTGAGGTCAAGCTCTATGTATACGCTGAAGATTGCAAAGTTGTTGAATCTGCTCCTAATCTAGTTGTCGCTGATTTACATCAATCTAGTCAAGACTTGGTTACATTTAAAAATAAATGGAGAGGCGTGCCAAAAGCCAACGGAGATGTCAGTGCAGATCCTGTTCGAAGCCGAAGAAAAGACGCAGGAAAAGGGTTTAAATGGCATGCCATTCGATTTGCTCATAAAGTTTATGCTATTTTCGACTGTGCTAAAAAAACAGACAGTGATATTTTAATATGGATGGATGCAGATACCATCTGCCACAGTCCTATTTCGTTATCCGACTTGCAAAAGATGATACCTACCAATAAAGATCTGTGTTTTTTAGGTAGAAAAGGAAAATACAGCGAATGTGGTTTATATTCTCTCAATCTCAGATCAGAATCTACACAAAACTTCCTAAAAGAGTTTCAAAGATTTTATGACGAAGCGGAAAATGGAATCTTTACTTTAGAAGAATGGCATGACAGCTATGTGTTTGATGCTGTTCGTCGTAGAATACCTACATTAAATCAATTAGACTGGGCAGCAAGCCTTTATGACCTCAGGCCAAGGCCAGGAAATAGTACAGGTGAAGGACATCCGCTTATAAACAGTCAATGGGGTGCTTGGTTAGATCATCTTAAGGGCGGAAGAAAATCGTTAGGAAGAAGCAAGAGAGAAGATCTAAAAGTTCAACGCTCTGAACCTTATTGGCAACAGTTTGTTTAGATATATTTTCTAAAAAAAGACCACGCTTCGCCAGATTTTAGTTCATCGAAATTCCAATGACACATTGATAGACGTTCTATCCACTGTTGACGTTCAGTCATTGTTGGATTTTCTATCTTTGATATATCAGTGTTAGCAACTCCACAGGTTTGACTGTACTCTGGTTTAGGATCTGTTAAGAAAGTCGGAACACCTTCTATTAAGCTTGCCACACTAGGACTACTGTTATATACAACTGTGACCCATGCTCCCTGTAGATCATGAATTAACGGTTTTTCTTGTGGACTCACTGATACATTTTTGTGTTTTATTCTTAAATATTCTGATGCTTTTTTATCACCGGGATGTTTTCTTACAACAATGTGTCTATCGCTATATTGTCTTATCCTAGAAATAGTTTCATCGAGCCATGTTTGCACATGAAATCCTCTCATGCTCCATCCGCCATTTCGTTGCATACAAACTAATATGTGATTTCCGGTAGTTCTATAAGGCTTGAGATTTATTCTCAAGGCATTGCTTATTTTTTGCCATCTAATAGGATCTATATCTCGATCAAAATAAAAACCAGTAGTCGGAAAAACTCCATCAAAGCTATACCGCAGATAACTTTTTGTATTACCTGGATCTGCATATAAAAACAGATTGCTATCTACTATTAGACTTCTTTTTCCATTTCTTTTTTGTAAATCGACGGCTTCTTGTCTTAATCTCAAATGCGGGGATTGTTTACCGTGCTCGTGTACAAACCCTTGTATAAGTGCAACATCACAAGGTAAAACATTCATGCCTCTATGATCTATTGCAGAATCTCCTACCGATCTTACTCCTTGACAAAAATAATCTAATATTGCCGGTTTTTCAGGATTTTTATTATTAGGGGGGATGCCGCCATAGTAGGCTACCGCAGTATACTTAGACATTGTGATATTCTCGTATCATGCGTAAAGCATCGCCATTCATCAGTTCGTCATAGGTAAATTGACAATAACTCAACCACGATAGCCAGTTGCCTAATGGTCCTCTATATAAATCGTTGACTTTATCTAAACTGTTTACGGTTACAGGATTACTTATATGCTTGCCTAATGTTATAGCTGGAACACCAGCCCATATCGATTCAACGGCACTATTAGAGTTAATACTGACTGTACAATAATAATCACCAGTAAGAAGAAGTTCATGTAAACTAGTTCTTGTTTTTTTGTTTATCTTTTCTCTAAACTCTATAGGACGATCTGTATATTTTCTAAGTTCGTTTACTACTTGATTTTTCCAAACATTTATATCTGTATGAAATATATTTGCAGCGAAAGACCCTGGCTCGACTACTAATATTTTACTGCCTGTTTTTTTCCAAGGTTTAGGAAAAGTTTTAAAGTTCGATAATCGATCCGATGGTGCTTGAAAATCTTTATTGAAATGTAAATGATTTCTGACCAATCTATGCCATTTTTTATTTGATTCGATAAAATTTGTATATCCGCTGTCAATGAACCAGAATGGAAGATTATTATCTATCTTATCAATTAATAGCTTTTCATTTCCAACAGTATTTCTAAGAAGACAATCTTCTCTTGCATCTGAGAAATGTTTTCTTCTCAACATAGATGCGTTAGGATCTATCTGTAGACCTATGGTTTTGATATAACCGTCTACATTACTAGATATGTATTCATCTATTATTTTTTGTTCACCTAATTTTTCTACAAAATATTCTATATGCTTATGAATAAGATGATAATGATGATTTCTATAGTTTTCTATCTGTTGTTCTATTTTTCTAATCCAAATTTCGAGATCTTTTTTAACACACTTGGTGATTTTATCTTTACATTTATCTCTCATCTTTGCCTGTTCTTTATAGAACTTTGGATTATCTTTTCTATCTAAAACAAACTGAATAGCTTCAGCAGTATTAGTTTCTGTAAACGCTATCTTCTGACATGAGGATATAAGATCTAACTTATTGATTAAAAAGTTAGCTATTTCTTTATCATTAACTAATAATTTCATTTAATATTTTCCAAGCAGTGCCGTTTAAAAATTCTTCTTGTGTGTACTGACCATATGCCAGTGTATGACACATTTTTAAGATAGAATCGGCTGTAGGTTTAAAAGGATTGCCAAGTGTAGACAAGTCGGTAGACGCTAAAGTCGATGCAGCACATGGTACTGAAACATATGCCGGAATACCATATAAGACACTTTCTAAAGATGCGATACTGTTAAAAGATACAGTAGCATACACCCCAGAATCGAACGCCGAATAGATGCTGTATCCGTGATTTCTTTCACTACGAGAACCTTTTACTCTAACTTCGATAGGAAGATTAGAATAAGTTTTTATTTTTTCTGTTGTTTCTGCTACCCATTGATCGCAATCAATATCATAATATCTACATGCTTTAGGATTAGGTAGTACTAGTAAGATTTTTTTGTTATAGTTTTTCCATCCTGCCCAGTTTAATCTAGGATCTTGTGTAACTAGTTTTTGCCATCTGTCAGTAGGAACATTTACAGGATTTACATGTTGTAGATCATTTTTTACCACTCTATGCCAAATCTTTTTTCCAGAACTATTTCCGGGACTAGGGAAGTTTCCAATGTATCCTGTATCGATATAGTAAAAATCTCTGTTTCTTTCTTGACAATGCACTATTTCGGTCTTACTTGTAACTCCTCTGACAACTAACGGCTTGTTATTATCATAAGGATCTGTTGTGCATATATTTTTTGAACCGATAACTAACGATTGTTCTAACGATAAATCCTTCATGATAAAAGAATCTCCATTGCTTTTCCATTTTTTAATTCAGTAGCGTGAAACTGACCATAGGCTAAGTGGCATGCCCATGCATATAACATATCGTTATCTGCATAATATGGTTCGTTTATTTTACTGAGATCCTGTAGACTTACCGGACTTGCTGCATTTGCTGGTGCCAAGGTAAAAGCAGGTATTCCATGAAATATTGCTTCGGTAGCTGCAACACTGTTAAATGTTACTAATGCAAACACATCATCATCTAACGCTTGTTGTAAAGTATTTGTTGTAACTCTATCTATTCTTTGTTTGGCTCGATCTCTTACTTCTACAGGTCTGTCTGTATAAGATTTTATAGTATCTATTGTTTCTTGTAACCATGTTTCTAAATCTAAGCCATAAAATTTCATAGGCTTTTCATCAGGCTTAGCGATTAAAATCTTTCTACCATCTTTTTTCCAAGGCCGAAATTTTTTACCAAATACTCTGAATCTATCATCTTTTCGAGGAATAATCTCTCCATGTTGCAGATCATTTTTTACGATTCTATGCCAGAACTTCCAGCCACTGGGATTAGAAGAATTTACTTCATTTCCAAAATATCCAGTATCCATGTAATAGAATGTTCTACCGTCTTCCCAACATCTATGAATTATTTTCTTTTTAAGTATGCCGCGTAATAATATAGGATCGTCGCTTTCGTCGTAGTCAAATTTTTCAGTATCGACTACTGATTGTTTACACCCTCGTGCAAACATTTGAATGTAGGGATCTTCACCGTCTTTGCTTAAAAATATCATTTTAACATTTCTTTTAGATATTTTTTCCACACCTTGTGATAATCACAACGACGATATTCTTTAAACCAAGGACCGCCTTCTGTGTAGTGTATAGCCTTAGGTACCCCATCTTGAGGTTCTTGATACCAGCCCGCTAACCAGTTCCATTCTGGTTTGAGTTTTCCTATTTCGCTGTCATCTAACCATTGAAATCTATGTAGGTATTGACCGGTTTGTGTATTAACCACATCCGGGGTTATCTGTCTATTAGAAGGATGAGCACAGTTCCAAAGAATAGTTGAGCTCCAGTTTTTTCTCGGATATGGCAGTTGTTTGCAACCATCCATTTTTAAACCCTCTTTAGGAGTATAATCATGTTGCACTACCATAACTGCATATCGATCGTCGGCTTGATCAAAAAGATGTTTAACATCGTCTACAAAAACAAAATCGCAATCTACAAATACTGCCCAGCCTTTATAGTCAGCTAGGTAAGGAACTAAAAATCTTGTAAATGTAAATTCTGTCGAACTTAAAGGATCAACAGCTCTTGTGTATAATCCACTTTCTCTAAGTTCTTTTTGTTTTAACGGAATAACTTCTGCAGCCGATTGATGTTTTAATATACTGTATTCGCATACCTGATATGCTATATCTTCTCTAATGTCGTATCCTACGAAAACTTTCATTGTCTTTCTATATCCTCTTCTTTGCATTGATCACCGTATTGTATTTCAACGATTTTTAAAGGTTTGTTTGAGGGATTGCATAGTTGATGCCATTGACCTTTGGCGATATGAATACTTTGATGCTTATGGAATACTCCCATAAACTCAGTATCTGTACTTCTGTTAACTGTGTAAACTTCTGCGGTTCCTTCAGCTACAAACCAATGCTCGGCCCTTTGAGAATGTCGTTGCATACTTAAACATCTACCCGGATCGACGGTCAACTCTTTAACTTTGACCTCTTGTCCGTTTTCGTGCAACACTCTATAATAACCCCAGGTTCTTTCGGTCTTTGGAGCTTTCCATTCTTGTAAAATCCACGAACTAGAATTCATTTTATTTTCGCCACCCACACCAAAGGCAAACTCTAGGTTATCATCTACAATGTCCATTTCCGGGATATTTGATGAGGTACGATCACCGCCGTTGGCGAAAATTAGTTTAGCATCGGGATAGTGTGCTCTGACTTGTTTAATAAAACTTTTAGCAGATCCGTCTTCGTCATCGAAAGTATAAACTTCGTCTACCATTGACAGATTATTGATAACACATAATCTCTCATTCCAAGGCATGAAAGCCCGACCTTTTTTGCGTTCTAGCCATTCGTCGCTGTTTAAGCCGACTAATAGCATATCGCCCAAAGTTCGAGCAGATTTAAAATATGATATGTGACCAGAGTGTACGGGATCAAACCCGCCAGTTACTAAGACTATTTTCATAGTCTTATTTATATGGTCGGTTTATGCCTGTATTTAAAGAGTGGCGTCTTCTAGGCCGGCAGTCCTAAGCTTGACTATATTTGACATTTGCCATTGTTTAATATCAAGGGCTTTGATAATACCTAGCCATTTATTTCTTAACAATGCAAAATCGTTGATAATTTTTTCAAAGTCTACAACGTCAGCTTCGCCCTCTACAAACTTTTCACAATCTCTAGAGGACAAAGCACGTTGATAGTTTTCAAGATATTTACGAAAATGTTGACTGCGAAGCCTACGAAGTTCAATATTCAAATACTCTAATATCGCTTCGATTTCCTGTAACTGGTTGAATCGATTTTCAACAATACCTGGCATATTGGCAGCTGCCTTTTCTATGTTTCCCGCTATGCGAGCATCAATTTTTGCTGCCTGCAACTCGGCTTCGTAATATGACACGGCATCTGGTATCTGTGAGATATCCTTTGAAACTCGATCGTACCAGTTCACTTATTCCTCGTCTTCGTAATAATCTTCGTCGTCTTCGATTTCTTCGCCATCGATAGCATATTCGATAGCATCGTCGAGATATGGATCTATTCCTTGTAAGCCTTCTAACACACTGTCTTTAATACCGTGATCAAGCAGCATATTAACAAAGTCTGATGCAACGCCTGCACGTTGTTTTTCAGGAATATGTTCTACTACTACGTTCCATAGATCGGCAATTAAATCTTCTTTCATTCCGCGGTCTCCGTTTCTGGTGCAACATCAGTAGTTATCTCAGAAACGGATTTTTCACCGTTTTTAGAAATGTCTTCCATTAGCTTGTCAAGTCCTTGGTTATCATTTCTTTCCCATGCCTTGCGGAACTGCTTGATGATTTCACCGTCGCTGGTTACATATGCTAGGCTATTTCCTTCCTTCTTGAGCATCCCTTTAGCTTCAAACAAGTCGACTAGTCCGCTATACGGATTCATACCTGTCTCATAAGGAATCTTAACCTGCACACTTTCAAAAGGTTTAGCATAACGTGTTTTCATGATCTTACATGCGGCACGGATACCCTTAACTTCGGAGATCTTGTTACCATCCTCATCCTCTTTAAGTTTGAGTTTTTTCATAGCGACAACGATACTCGATGCATAGATAAAGCCTTGACCGCCTGAAATCTTATCATCAGGATCAAACATATCTTGGCTAGCGTATGTGTGATTAGTAGCTACCAAGCCGACATTAGCACTACCAAACATATTAACACAGTTACGAACAAGTGCTGTTAATGCTTTAGGTTTACGGCCCATGTCACCTTTTAGATCTCCGGCTTCAAACTGATTAACATCAGTTGGAGTCAGCAACATACCAAGCGAATCGATAACAAACAAAACTTTCGGCTTATTATCTTCGGGCATGGCTTTGTATTCACTCATAAACTCGTTGATAGTCTTAGCGACATCGTCGATCATCGCCATATTGAGTTTGAGAAGTTTTTCTTCTGAAGTGTCTACACCTAGTGCCTTAAGCCAATCCTCGTCAAGTGCGTTTTCTGAATCAATCAGAATAGGATAGATACCTTGTTGTTGTGCATGACGGATCAAGTTTCCTGAACAGATATATGACTTGCCTGCGCCACTCTCACCTGCAAATACAGTTACCTTACCTAGCGGAACACCCTTGTTAAAATCTCCGCTGATCAAATAGTTCAAGGCATAGTTACCTGTAGAGATCCAATCTGTAGGATCATTGAAACCGATGCTAAGTCCTTCAATATTCTTAGTGATCGATTTTCTAAATTTACTAATATCGAATGCTTTGGCCATTATTGATCTAACTCCATAGTATTCCATTCTTTGATTACAGCAATTAATTCTTCTTCGGTATTGCACATAATCTTTGCAGTCTTCCATTCTTCTTTTTTATCACGACCGCCTACTTCTATCATCCAACCGTTATCATAACGATTGATGTTAATAGATTCATTTACCTTAGCTAGTTTGTTTAATTTTGCCATGTTATTCTCCTATGATGACGAAAGAACTCGGGCGGTAAGAACTATGTCTTAGAGGCCCGAGCCGTATTAGATATTACTTTTGACGATTGCGAATCATGGCAAGGATGTCTTGCGCACGACTATTACCATCACCGCTTGCTGCTGGCTGTGCTGCTGGTTGAGCAGGCGCTGCCTTTGCTACTGGTGCTGGTTCGTCATCTGCTTCGTCAACAGGTGAACTGGCTGCAGGCTTATTTGGATCTCCGGTGGCTGCTGACATACCGGCCGGTTTAAAGTATTGCCCCCAACGATCCATGTCGTATGCATCGCCGTTTACAGAAGCCTCAAACATTTCTTTCATGACCTTGAGTTCAACATCAGTTGGCTTCTTAGGCAAGAAATCATTGAGGTTAAAAAGACCATATTGACTAATGGCTGCTTGCTCTGCATCTGTCAAAGCACGTTCTCTACGACTCCACTTAGAAGTAGAATAGTCAGCAAAGCCACCCTTGCTAGTTTTTGCGATGCGGAAATCAAGTCCACGTAAAGTATCAGTTGGCAACTCTTCGATTTCACTGTCCATAAGTGCTGCACGGATGATCTGATAGATCTGAGGACCAATGATGAATCTGCGGATAGGATTCTCTGGAGTTTTTTCTTCTTTAAGGACGTCTTCAACAACGAAACCTTGGAAGATATATGAACGTTTCTTCCAATATCTACGACCCATCTCTTCCAGTGATTTGTCTTTGAACCAACCACGGACTTCTGAAAGGATCGGACATACAGAACCGTCGTTGTACATTTCTACACACGGAACCTGTACTTGAACTTTGCGACTATCTGTTTCGCCTTTCATTCCAGCGAACTCTAGTTTGATCATCGCACGTTCTACCCAGAAAAATGTGTTATTAGGATTGCCATCAGGTAAGAAACGTACTACGGCTTCTTTGCCTTCCTGCATATTCCAATGTGGGTAAATTGCGTTGTCGCCACCGCCGGTGGACTGTCCTGAAGATTTGCTTTGTGCTTCTTGAAGTTTTGCACGGATTTCTGCTAATGTAGCCATTTTAATATGCCTCCTTGTATTTTTGCCTTAAAATGTATGCCTTGCGCATAACAACTATTATGCGTAGTTTATTTAGCAAGGTCAAGTATATATCAAGATTTTATTTCACCAAAAGAAAAATCCACGTTAACCGTGGATTTCTCTATACTTCAAAAGTGCCAACTGTCTAACTAAGAACAATTTCCATTTAATATGTTCTGGAAGATCGTCTTCATCCAGTTCTTCTAACTTTGGTCTGCTGTATCCTCTATGTACCGCATCTTCAAATACGTACTCGATTTCACAATCATCAAATGTTAGAATAACTGATCGAGTTGGATTACTTCTTAGCAGGTTCTGCTTTTTTGTCGCTTTTAGCAGGCTCGGCCTTTTTATCGGCTGGCTTAGCTGCGGCTGGCTTAGCTTCTTCTTTCTTTGCTGGTGCTGCTGGTGCTTGTGCGAAAGCAGATACTGCGAACAACGATGCTACTAAAGTTACGATTGATTTCATTTGAAATCTCCTTTGTTAATGCAAACATGATTGTCTGCTGTTTATATAACGTTTCTATTCAAATAAAAGTTTACATCTTAGCCACAAAAAAGGGCACCGAAGTGCCCATTTTACTGCTCTAAAGATTTTTAGATTTTTGCCAGTTGTTTAATACGTAACAACTCATCGGTAGATTCTTGATTCATACCTTGTGTCTTGCGCTTTAATGTATCTAATGCTTTTCTGCCTGCCTGATCAGATTCAGTTCCTGATTTGATTTCGTCGTCAAAATATTGAAGTAATTCGTCTTTATGTTGAACTAGGCCTTCTTGTTTATCAATCCATTTTTCAAAATTTCTTCTGTGCATGCCTTCCGCATCAAAATCTGTAAGATTTGTAAACGCATCACGTGCTTTGCCGCCCATCGCTTTAAGTTTATCCCACATAGGCCCTTCGCTGACTCCTGCTAGCTCTGCTATCTTAGATAGTTCGGCTAGTTCTGGATTTTGTTCAGTTGATTGTTGTGGTGCCATTCTTTCAACAAATTTACGAGCAACTTGTTCTGCCTGTTCACCAAACTTCTTGCCTACCATAACTGCTACGCCTTCTGGGCCTTTAGGAAATGTTCCGGAGTTTCTGTCATAGAATGAAGTTATAAATTCTGCCAGTTCTTGCACATTTAACTGGCCTTCTCCTTCTTCCTTATATGTACCTGCACGTTTCTGGAAATCTCTTTTATGGCGATCATCGTGTTTTTGTGTATCCGGTAATCGATATTTGTCTGTGCCTTTTCCTCTTGCGCTTGGTGGTAGATCGTAATCATCTGCCTTGTCATACTCGGGATGATTAGGATCGCTGGCTTCTTGTGGCATTGGCTCTTCTGCTGGTTCAGCAGCTACTTCTGCACCTGCTTCTGGCTCGTCTACAAAGTCACCGAAGTCTAGTTGCTCTAACACCTCTGGTGCATTTTGTTCGATCCAATCTTTAACTAATCCACGGACACATGTGTCAGGGTCTTGTTTTGCCACTTCTTTGATCTGTTGATATAACGCCGGATCTTCGATTAATCCTTTTAGGCTTTCGATAGCATTTGTGCCGTCTGTTCCTGCTGGAAAATGTTCTCCGACAAGTTCTTGTAGTTGTTTAATAGCTGCCTGTTGTTCTTCTGGATCTTCGCTAACAATAGCACTATCCTCGCCTAGTCCCATAACCCATTGCTCGAATCTAGCAAACGGATTATATGTGTCTTCTTCAACGTCGATTTCAACATCTTCGTTTTGCATTTCTTCTTGTGTCATTGCGACTATGTCGTCATAGCCTATCGTGTTTCCTTCTTTCATTAGTCTGTATAGGACCGGAAATACGCTTGCGATGTCTTCTTTAAATGATTTAACTGTGAACTTTTCTGTGAGTTCTTCCACTACTTCTTGTGGAACTTCATAATCTTGAGATGCCTGGAAGTTTTCTATGTATGCCTCGTAATGGCTTTGTTTTGCTAGTGATTTGATTTGTTCACGTAGGTTATTCAGATATGCTGTTGAACGTTCAACCACAGCATTGGTTTCGCTGTTCATCAAATCGTTACGTACAACATAACCACCAAAGCTCTTTAATGCTGCGATTTCTTCACTCATTCTTATGATACTTTTACCAACATCGTCGTATGGTAACCCGCCATTGGCCACATGACGTTGCATTGCACGAGCACCAGCTAAATGAATGAACGGATATTTGAATCGTTCACCGTCTTGATTTTCTACAAACAATGCTGAGATATGTCTTGTTCTTGCACCTGGTTGTGCATCATCCATTACTGCTTGACTGTGTTTGATGATAAGACGAGTATCTAATAAATTTTGATAGCTCATTAGTCTGCTACCATACATTGCGCTTTCGTTCATAACGCTTTCTCCGACGGGTTTTTGTATCATATTTGGTTCTGTTTGTTTAGGTTGAGCATTTTTGCTCAAAAATTCATAATCTCTTTGATCTAGATTGTCTTTGGCGATATCTCTAGTATCAAAACTTAACAATCTACGTTTAGCAAACTGTCTTAATTCTTTCAAGAAACCGTACCAGTTATCCTTCTGCCTGCTGTCCATGCTCTCAGTGATACCGTGGCTGAAATAAACTTTCATACTATTGGGTTCAGCTAGACTGATACTAACGTGACCGATTGGAGTTTCACCTTCCATATAATCAAAATCAAAGAATCTAGCCTCTTCGGGCATGATAGTGATTTCACCGGTTTCTGAGCCTAGTTTAAGCCCGCGAAAACGACTGCGTATTTTATAGAATAAATCGGTTGCTATATTGTTTCTTGCGTCCATAAGTGTATTTATCAAAGACCTGTGCTGACAAAGATTGGCATAGGCATGTGTTCTTCACTGATTTTTTCAGTCATTTTATCGTAGATCTGCGGATCCCAGTCAGATAGAACGTTTGCCATACGTATTACTAACAAACAAGAACTGACTAGATCGTCGTGCTCGCCTGTTTTTGCTTTGAATCCAATACCGGTTGCAACGAAGTTTTTGAGCTCTGAAACTAAGGGCTTAGATTTTAGGACCATTTTGTTGGTTTCTATCATGTTCTTAAGCTGACTACATGCTGATATTTTAGTTCTATGAGTGGTATTAAATCCTTTGCGGAACTTACGCACATGCCCTTTTCTTATAGGTTCACTTAAGAACAATCCTGGGAAGTTTTCTTCTCCAAGATCGCTGATTACTATCAGTGCTGCTTCACCGAGAGTGTTATTTTCAACGCTGTAATAAATCTGGGGATTGCCGCCTTTTTCTTGTCCTCGAGTTTCGATATATCTACAGATATCTCTGAGATGTTTAACCTGTGCCTGTACAGGAGTTAGGTTATGACGCCATTCTGCTACTTGAGTCATGCTAGGCATTTCAAATACTTGTATTGCCCCGTAATCGCCACCGGTACCTAAGCTAGGATCTAGCGCAACTAGATATGTTGCCTTGGGATCGATATCTTTGTACCAGCGTGTTTGACCCATAGTCATATAAGGCTCTTCACCTTTTAACTCGGCTAGTTTTACTGCATTAACTAGCGTTTCGTCAAAAATCAGGAACTCGCAGTCGAACTCACGACGAAAACGTTCTTCACCGATCTTACTTCTTTCAGTCTGCGCCCATTTTTCGTCTCTATCCGGGTGTTCATGCCAGTGTGCAAAATATGGAAAGAATCCATTAACACCTAGCTGTTGTTCATTACCGTGATCATCAAACTTGTTGTTTGCCTCAGTCCAAATCATAGCAAACTGATCTTCGTCTGAGTTAGGAGTTGATGTAATAATAGCACGACCACCGGTAGATAATGTAGGACTCAGAGCAGTCCAGAACTCTTTGGCTTTTTCAGGAGGTTGTACGAACGCAAACTCGTCGCAGTATATTAATGATAAAGATTTACCACGACCCGTATTTTCCGTCGTAGTAGTTGCCTGTATACGAGCACCGTTATCAAACTCAATGGTATTTCTATTATAGCTTATAACCCCGGCACGGATAAAGTCAGGTAAGTTTTCGTAACCATAACGATACCGATTCATGATATCCTGCGCACCTTCGTATTTGTGAGCAGCAATTAACACCTGTGCTTCAGGAACAAACTGTGTAAACCATAACAAATATCCGCAGGCACAGGTTGTCTTACCCATCTGACGTGGTAGCATGGCTATAACATCTTTATGATTATGATACGCTTCTATCAATCTTACCTGATAATCATAAGGTTCGAATGCTATGGCGCCTCGAACTGGATGTTGGATCTTTAAGAAGTTGCGCATGAAGTATAATGGACCGTCAACTGGGTCCATGCAATTTTCAAGATGCTTGACTTCTTCTAAAGTATATTTTTCGGGCTTGTGCGCCTTTTTGATGAGGACGCCGTCTAATGATTTTGCCATACTGTTATTTAATGAAAAAAATAGGGCCCTGCGGCCCTATTTGATATTTTTCTATATATTACGCGAAAGTCAAACCAGTTAACGAAACATTAGTGACCGTTACATCGTTTTCCGCAGTACTGATAGCTGCACGTAGACCATCTTCCATATTTTCGTAGCTTCCATCAAAGTTAGTAGATGCTCCGAATCCGTCGCCTGTGTCAGTCTTTGTTACATTCACAAGTGCAGTAAATCCTGTAGCTGTGTTACCTGGAATGCCTACATAATAAACTTCAGCGAAATCTTGCAATGCTCTTACAACTTTTGAAAAATTACTATCTGAATCAGTATAACTAGTTGAGAAATTTATAGTTGCAGATACAATCTTAATTGCTTGTAACTGCGGTGTACCAAAACGAGTAAATGGTCCAGCGCCGCTGGTTCCATCTCCTAATACTTTTCTCGAGTTAGCACCAACTGTGGTGCCTTCTACTACTGTTGAATATACACTTGGCATTATCTTGCTCCTTAACCTTTACGCAATTTTGCTAATACAGCACCTGCTACTTTTTCGCCGCGTTCTTTGCTACCATATTTTTCGCCTGCACTTTTAGCAATCTTGGCGAACTCCTTTCCAGGTTTACCGATGTCTTTACCGGCTCTTGCTGCTTTTGCGCTATAACTTTTCTTTGCTTCTTCTAATCGTGTAAGTAACTCTGCACGGATTTGTGATCTTAAATCAGTTGATTCGTGTGTACGCTGCATTGGATTGTCTCCGCCTGCTACTTTAGGATATGTTCCTTTTGGCTTGTGGATATCGTTACCTTTCATCAGCACATCGTCAACACCTCTGGTCTCTGGTTCGCTATCACCTACTGAGTTACCAAAAGCTTCTTCCTTATCTTTTTTCTTTTCTGCATCGTGATCATCCATATCGTGATCACCGTCACCATCACGATCAAGACCTTTGATTTCTGGACCTTCGTCACCGTCTGGTTCTGAATGTGGTGTATTCATGATGTCAGGACCTGGTTTGTCGATTTCGATATCTGGTTCGTTATCCATGTCTGGTAACATCTTCAACGGAGGCATAGCAGATATAGAAGGCATTGGCGCCATGCTTGGCATGTTTGCCGCAGGAGCTCCCATATCTGGATTAACCTGCTTGATTAGCTTCATTAATTCTTCTATATTATCTAATCCCTGTGCATTTAAATTAATGCTCATTGAAGGAGGTGGTGCATCTGGCTTAGGCATGCTTGGACTCATTGAAGATCCTGTTGGTCCTGGCATGTCACCACATTCTGTTGTCTGTGGTTCGATAGATTGTGTAGGCGCCGGAGCGTCCAACTCACGCATCTTTGCCATTAGTTCATTAAAGTTCATCTTAACTCCTTGGCACCGATAGGGCTGTTGGCACCTGCTTTATCTGTTTTACTCTTAGGTAACTTGTATTCTGTCTGCATACCATCTTTTTTACGAGCTTTTGCAGACTTCTCTAAATCTTTAAGAAAACCTTTGTTAAAGTCGTCTCCGAAATATTCTTTGTGTTTGATAGCTGTAGTTTCTTTATACTGGCTGTCGTTTAATAGAGATTCTCCACTTGCTTCGTTATCTAAAAATAACTGATCTAGCTCGCTTGGTTCTCCGCTGCCTCTTACACGGAAACAGGCTTCTTCTAATCCCATGTCCTTGATGCTCGATACTATTTCAGGACCAGTGATAGGATATTCACAAACTACTTCAAATACTGTAACTTCTTTATTTTCTAAAGTAGGAAAATCTAGCGGTAATTTTTGTACCGGCGTAGTTGCTACTTTTTCTAAAGTCATTACCTTGCAGCGATCTAATCTAGTTTTGAGATTTTCTTGAAATTTTTCAGGAAGCTCTCCTGCAACTTTGATTTTAAAGCTGTAGGCTTTTTTACTTTCGGCAAGATATTCTTTAAATGTTTTCATATCAGTATTTAGCTCTTATTTTGTAATTTCTTCAGGAGCTCGTTACGGTCTGTAATCACGTACCCTTGTCCGTTGATAACGTCATTGGGATCTTTGCCCGAGTCGTTATCTATTTTAAGCTTCTTAAGTTGGAGATCTATAGCTTTTAACTTTTTCTCCATTTTCATGCCCTTGGCATCGATAGCATTTTTGATCATAGTTCCAGCAACTTCAAAAATGCGACCGCTATAACGAACTTCTACATTCATACCTAAATCCATCAGATCATCATAGGCATCTTCAGCTTTTTTAGCCAAGTCATCCAAGGCTTTTTCATCTAGATCATCTAACTCTTTAATCTGAGGTAATGAACTGGTAATAGATTCTACCGCCTTGAGGCTTTCCTCGATACTACGGACTTGCTCGTGGTCCGGCTTTGGCTCGGTTTCTTGTATGGCCTGCTCTTTTTCGGGCAGATTAAATAGATCTTCAAGTTTTTTAGTCATACTATACTTATCTGCGTTTTGAGCCTTGATGGAAAATATCACCCTCGTTCACTACACGAAACTTTAACCCTTGTTGCTTACACCAAGCGGTTGCAGCTTCCCATTTGGCTAGATTTTTAACATACTGCTCTTGATTGTATCTGCTTTTTCCTACGTTTTCTCTTAGGGTCTGGCTCTGTGGTTTTACTTCTACTACTTCAGCATGTTTCTTACCGTTCTTGTCTTTATAGACTATAAAAAAATCTGGAACGTATATTGTATACTTGCCAGTTAACGGATCTCGGTATGGAATCTGTATACTTTCGCTGGCCCAGTTCTCGACATTGGGATGTTCGTCTAGCATTCGCATAAAGACAAACTCCCAACTAGAACGTGCTAGCGGTGTTTTCTTCCCAACGTATTTGCTGGGATTTTTCATTTCAAACTTTCCCTGCGCAAACTTAACCATTATGCTGCTATCTGTCTAGTTTGATTATTAGTAACTTCGGTTATTCTAAAACCGATAGTTGAAGTAGGAACTCGATTGTTGTTTAGTATTTCTCCCACTAACTGACTTACCTGGAGAGAACTAAAGCCTTCTATGGTCTGTAGTATTTGATAGATAGGAGTCTGATCTATCTTTGCCTGCCTTAGTAGACTCATAGCAGTTACTAGAGCTGCATCTCTGTCAAAGCCTTTGCTTTCAAAAAAAGATACAGTAACGTCTACATCATTGGCTGGAAACTCTAAAGGCTGTTCACCGTATCTGTCAAAATACAGATTGGTCGCTGCTGCGCTGTCATCTATCTGTTTAATAGGTAAGTTGGTTGCCATTAATTATCCTATGCTATGTCTGGAGGGGCTGGAAAACTTTTCGGAGTTGCATCAGTTCCTTGATTGTTCGAAGCTGCAGAACTCTTAGGGAATACTGAACCTACTAGACCCCCGACTGTTGAAATCGCTCTGGTAATATTAGCTGGATTACTTAATACATTGATAGCTTCTGCCTTTAACTGATCCCCAGTAAGGCCTCTAAGATTTTTATATGTATTGATAGAAGCTATAGCTGTTCCTAAAAAGTTACCGGGAGAACTAAAAGCATTGCCTTTGCTTATATCTCCGAATATACTTTCTAATCCATCTAGTACTCCTCCCGGTCCGAGAAGAGTCGATACACCACCGCCTGCAACACTGAGAGGACTCGGCACTGAATCATAATGCAGTGTAGCGAAACCTTTAGGATTATTATAAGTTACATTACCTGCAGAATAATAGACATTTTCGTATTCAAGAGTCATTGTAGATTCGTTAAACTCAGATGCAGAATAATCCATACCACCGTGATTCCAGTTTTTTATCTTTGGATTTATCAAAGTGTATCCGATGTATCTTCGTCTAGCCATTGTATAGATGCTGATACTGTTAAAGAACGGTAGAGTGATATTGTTATCCAAACCATATCTAAAATAATCAGCTGATGTTCCTGTTCTTCTATTATGGGTGCTGGTAAATGCTGCTGCCGATTGCTGCCTGTCGGCTATGTAGTATCCATAATATAATGCCCACAGAGCATTTACAATACCGTGGTTGTCATCTCTAAAAGTGACTGTGATCGGTTCGTAGTTGAAATTTTTATAGATTATTTTCTTTCTATTATATTGATTCTTAACTAAAGAATCAAAGTTAAACCTTGGCAAATCTGTAGCTTTAACTAGGAGTCCTACTTCGTTCTGATGATTTGCTGTGAAGTCTGTTGCTCTAGCAGCTTTAGTATTGATTTCAAATCTTACGTAGAATAGAAACTTGGTTTTAGGAGTTAACCTAAAATTATTGTCTATGAACAGTCGGGTGGCGTGAGCGTAGTTGCTCTGTTGACCTTTTGGATTTGTCGCACCTTCTACTGCGCCTTTAAGAAATCTTGTAAAATAGTTTGCCATACAATTATTTATATGATAAAAAAAGCCCGGAATTTCCGGGCTTCTTTATAACTACTACCGTTATTAAACTGTAGTAGGATTCTGTGAACCAGTTGTAGCACCACCACGTCCAAGTGCTGCAACAGTTCTTCCGACTGCTGCTCCAATACCACCGATTGGGCTTACCGCTGCTGCACCTGCTGCAAACTGCGCTAAGTTATCGTAGGCGATCGTCAATGCAACGGTCATGTGCTCGTTGGTACTATAGTTAGCGTCACCGTAGTCTACGTTCTGTAAGAAACAACCGTACATTTCAAATGTTTCAAGTGTAAACGGACCTTCAGCACCGTTACCACCATCTAGAACTTCAATACGTGTAGTAAACTTATAGTCAATACCAGAACGTGCAGAAGCCTGTTCCATAAAGTCGTATTGTTTCTGTACTTGCTGACCGACTAGTTTTTGTACTTGACCGCTAGCATCATCTCTTAGAGTTAGTGTTACGTTCTCTAAAGAATATTTGCCTGCAAGTTTTACCTTAGAGTTATAAACATCTAGGGTCATTTCTTCAAAACTCACTTTAGGTCTAGTTACTTCTTGTACCTGCTTAGTTAGTTCTGTAGCGGCATTTACACCAAAACCGATCAATGTCACTCTAAAGCGATATTTAAGTTTTGGCATTAGGAGGATCTGTGTAGATCCTCCACCATTAGTGGTTGGAATGCCGATGTTGTTTAGTGATGTAATCGCCATTTTTAAATCTCTCCTGTGTTCTTGACACGCAATGGAATGTAAATGAACTCAACTGCTTTCACTGGTTCAATCGCAATATCAACATATAGTTCGTTACGATCGATCCTCGAAGGTGTGTTATTAGATTCATCACAAACAACCGCAAAGTCGTATAGTGCTCTTAAGCCTACTAACTCTAATAGCAAGCTTTCACATGCTTGTTTAATCTCATCGCGTGTGATCTTATCGTTTGGTTCGAAGATGTATGGACGAGCTAGTTTATTCAACTGGCTACGTAGATACACAACCAAACGTGCTACATTGATTCTGTCTAATGCAGAAGCATTTCTTGCACGAGTCTTCTGACCATAGTTAACTAGACCAACACCGTTAAAGAATGGGATTGGGTTAATCTTTAGGTCATATAATGTATCACGCTGACCTTCGTTCAATGCAACAGTTTGGAACTCGCCAGTTAGACTATCAATGTAACCAACTGCTGTTGCGTTAGTAATACCACCGCGTCTTGTACCTGCTGGAGCAAACCATGGATAGCTTACGTTATCACTCAGTGCGATTGTGCGTAACATCATATGACTTGCTGGAACTACAGCATTGCTACCACTTAGATCTGTTGTAAATCCGTTTGGATAGAAACATGCTAGGTATTCATCATATGTTACAATACCGTCGTCCCCGTTATCTGTTACTAGCTCTGCGTTTGTTCCCCAGTTAGTTAGGCTGGTAGCATCTGCTGGTAGGCGTAATGGTGTGTCACCAACTACGAACGCTGTGATACCACGGTCGATGTTCAAGTTAACTAGGTTGCTCATTAGCTCAGGATATCCTGGGCAAGCAATCAAGTTAAAGTTGCGACGCTCTTCGTCACGTATTTCTGAGCTTGTATCAACAACACTCTTAAGTGCTGCAACTACCACTGCTCTTTGTGCCTTACGACCAAAGCTACCTGAACCATCTTCATTGTTTGGACTTGCTGTTACCCAACGATCAGTTTCATAGTTTTCCATGCTCTGACCGGAACCTGTTACAAAAACACCGCCTGCTAACGTAGCAGCACTGGTTCTTGGATTATCAGCTGTAGTATCGATATAACCATTTCTATATTTCTTAACGTTACCACCGCTACGACGTAGATTGTATAACATCATTCCCTTAGGATACAATGCTGGATCTGGTGCATCTGGATCTAAGAAGTTATTTTGCAATAGCTCTGTGATCACACCTGGCTCTTTAGTTAAGCCATCACCATTCCAACGTGCATCTGCAAACAGAACACCTTCTTCTGTAGTTTGATCTGTTTTATCTACTAACTCCCAACGTTCTGCAGCATCTGCGATATCTGTTAGATTAGCATTGTATCTGTAGATAGTTGGGAAGTTTTCCAAATCAGCAGTGCTGATCCACAGATCGCCGGTCTGCATACCCGACACATATGGATTGCTAGCCGATACTATCGGAGCATATCCAGTACGTGTACTTGTGCTCGATTCTGCATATGGTGATGTGCTGTGACGATAACCTACCCATGTATTACCATTGTGGATCATGATATCCACATCGCCAAATGTAGGATTGTACCACATTTGACCATCTTGTGGCTCATTTGTAGGATTGTCGTTTGATGCTTTGAATCTTGGATTCGCTGCTGCTAAAGGCATCCAACCAGACGCAATAAAGTCTGGTCCTGCTCCGCCGTTGTATGCTCCCGGGGCGATTGTACTTGCATCGTATAGATTCTCTGAACCTGATCTATCTTCGATGTCGTATGCTGAAAATAGGTTACCGATAGGTGTACCTGAACCGTCGGTAATTCTAAAATCACCGCCTAGCTTATGACTGATTACCAGTCTGCTTGTGGAAGAACTTACAGTGATCACACTAGCTTCAATGTTAGTGAATCCTGCTGCGTTGATTGCTGCTGCGATAGTATCTGCTGCTGTGTTGTCGTCTACAGTAACGTTTGCAGTTACTTGGATGCCAGCGGCTAATGCTAGTTCGCCTTTTAATGACTCAGCGATAGTGAATATCTTATTACCTGTGCTACCTAAACTTCCGGCCTTGATAATGTTAGATGTAATGCTGGTATATTCACCTGCTGCAATATTTCTTCTCCATACACGGAAACTAGCTGTATCTGGAGAACTGTCAAAACCTGAATTTTCTTCTGCATTTGCTTGAACAAATAGAGAATCTTCAGAAATATTTGCGCCACCACCCGATCTGTCTAGATAATAAACAGCAGCATTGGTAGTGTCATAGATTGGAGCTTCGTATGAAACCCAACTAGTTGTGCCTGAACTCCAACGCTTGGCTCTCCAACGAGCACCGTTGTTTGGTTCAGTAGTCTTGATCCATACTGAACCAGTTGGATATCCGCCAACTGTTGCTGTGTTCTCGCTGCGCTTGTATGTCGGAACACTGGTATGTGGAGTTTGTTGTAGTTTAGGACTGTAATATAATCCTTCAGTGATACCTAATGCGCTCCATGCTGTGGTTCCGTTTTCTAATAGTACAGAGCCATCAGCACCGGTTGAATCGCCTGCAGTTCCGTCAGCTGCTGAAGTACCATCGGAATAAATGTATAAGCGTCCGCTGATTGCATTAGCGGTAACGCCTGTAATACTTGCTGCTCTGATAGCTGCTGCTAAAGTTGTTGCGGTATAAGATCCCGAAATCAAACTGTTGTTGATATAAAGATTAACAGTTATCGAACCTGATATAGCAGTTCCTGATACTACTGCATGGCTAGCTTTCCAACCATTAGAACCTACTAGAACCCATTCGCCTGCTTCTACTGCTGTGACTCCGCCTACAGAAGCTTGAACTCCTGGAGACTTGTAATAGATCCTTGCTAGATCGTCGTCTAATAAGAATGTATCGTCACCTTCCACTGTTTTCATTACTACAGCATAATCGCCGATGCTACCTACGGATTCTTTTGGTGCTGAACCTGAAATTTTAGAAATATCATCATCAGTTAAAACGATAGGAGTTTTAGAAGTGAACTTTTGTCCGCCTACTACTGTAGCAGCAGATCCGTTCCATTCTTGGATACCCCAGGTTGTTGCACGGGTGTCGATCCACCACTGACCGTTGTTGGGGTTAGCCCCTGGTTCTTCGGTCTGTGCCTCTAGTTCGTCTAGGTTAACATCAGCACGTACAATAAATGCTGAGTTGCTTACACCTAATAAGCTATAAGCTGCTAGTAGACCATATTCGTTTCTTTCTGATCCGTGGATCGGTGTAGAGCTCGCAGTCTTTTCAAAGAAAGGAACTCCGAAAAATTCTGTTAGATCACGCTGGCTGGTTATTCTGAATGCCTTACCAGCATTGGCTTGTGTTGTGCCGGTAGCTGTTGCTGTACCTGCGCCGTTTAGTTTGTCTTGGCCCGAAGCTACAACGATAAGAGGTACAGTACCAGGCTCAGCTGGTGTATAAAAACTCTCGTCGATTACCGTAACTTGTACGCCTGGTGATGTTAGTGCCATTACCAAATCTCCTGATGATAGTTGCTCATAATATTTAGCGGCAGTATCAAAAAATGGGCGGTTTAAACAGTTGAAAAAGGGGAAGAAAAGGTACGGTTTTTTTAAATAGTAGTATGAGACCCCTATGTAAATGTGGTGTTAGACCTAGAGCAGTAAACTATAGAAAAAATAACAAGACTTACTATAGAAGTCTATGTGAGATCTGCATGTCTAATGGTCTACACCACGGTATACCAAGATGGCAAAGGGCAGGATATAAGATAAAACCTCAATGCGATAAGTGCGGATTCAAATCACCGCACCTAGAGGTTTTTAGAGTATTTCATATCGACGGCAATCTAGATAACTGCCGCCATAGTAATCTCAAAACTGTATGCTGTAACTGTACTCAGATACTGTCAAAAGAGGGCATTACATGGCGACAAGGCGATCTTGTTGCTGACTATTAAACGTACTGACTAGATCACCCATATTCATGTATAGCTGGCTGATCAAACCGTTATTGTCTACTATCGCATCAAACTCAGTTCCTACCCAAGCGGTTTCACTAGCATGGATTTTGCGCATTTTAAGTTCTTGAAATGCCCAGTTGTGACCTTTATTTGCCTCAACTGCAACATCATACCAGTCTGGTAACTGACCACGCTGGACCCATATGATTTTTCCACCTGCATTACGGATGCTTTGTATTTCGTTAGGAAAGCGGCAGTCCGAAATGACCACATGATCTTTGGAGTTGCGGAGTTTGTTTTCTAGAGATGCGATCCAAATATCGTCGTGAAACGCTTTGCGGCACACTTCTGTTCCCCAGTATTGCAGAACCCATCTAGGAGTTAGTGTGGGCATGTCGAGACGCTCTGCCCACCACGGATCAACTTGTTCACGCCATTCACGAGCTTCTTTGGTTCGACCCTCCAGCATAGTTCTGTCCCAACCAAATACCGCACTTACAGCATCTTTGAGAGTGCTGGCGAATGACTCGCGTCTAAATTCGTGAAAGTTTACAAGATAGTCAGCGATAGTATCTTTACCGCTGCCAATAAATCCGCAAATACCTATGATCATAATATCCTCCAGTTAAAGAATATTATAAATGGTATTTAGATTAAGGTCAACCGATTATCCAGGTATAGCCAGAACCGCCAGGAACTAGTTTCATCAAATCGTCTGTAAGCTTTTCCATTTCGGTTTGAGCTTCAGATATAAGTGCTGTGCCATTTAGCTGAGTTCCGCCCTGTGGGCCTGCGATCTGTCCGAACTTGCTTCGAGCTTGTCCTAGCATCATCTTGCAGTTTGCTAGGCTGTAATCTTTGATCCATTGTCCAGAATATACATCATCGATGATGCTGAAATCAGGTTTACTATTATAAACTTGCAGCATAACAGATTCTCTACCCCTAGGACGCTGTTGTATGATAAGCTTATGGCTCTGCGGATTCCATGTAAAGTTGATAAACGATCCAAACATCTTTCCTATTTGTTCCTGGTATCCTGCGAAAAGTTCATAGGTCAATAACCCACCCATGTTTGTCGACGATAACAGATAGGTGTTTGTATAGGCTAAGTTAAATGGTTCAAAAACCGTACCGCCGACACCGTTACCGGATCTCGAACCTACGCTGCGTCGAAAGATCTGGCGAACTTGTTGTATTTCTTTAGGTAGAATATACTCGTTGGTACTTTCTTCTAAGGTAAGAAATGCAAATGATTCTTCTACTGCATTATCGCTTCTTTGACGGAATACAGCTAAAGCACGGTTTAGTGCTGTTTCGTAGTGTATAGGATCTAGCTCTACATCAACCATACCGTCGCCCAGCATGGCTTTGCAGTAGTCGTAGACCGCTTGTTTTGCTTGATCGTTTGAGCTCATACTAGTATTTATCGTAGCGGTAAATATATGACTATGCCAAGACTTTCGCTGTATCGCCCAGAAAAGGGCAATGATTACAAATTTATAGACAAAACCGTTTGGGAAATGTTCCAAGTCGGCGGCGTTGATGTGCTAGTCCACAGATATTTAGGGCCAGGACCTTCTCTAGAAGACACGCCCAGCACCCCCACCTATGCAACTGACAGTGTAACAAATATCCAAGACTTGCTGTTTTTAGAAAACAGAGACAGAAAATATGATCCAGACATCTATCTAATGCGGGGTGTTTATAACCTACAGGATACAGATTTTAATCTAAGTCAGTTTGGTTTATTTTTACAAAACGATACTATTTTTATAACTTTTCATATAACAGATACTGTAGAGAAACTTGGTAGAAAACTTATTTCGGGCGATGTAATCGAACTTCCCCACCTTAGAGATGAATATGCATTAAATGATCTTCAATATGCATTAAAAAGATTTTATGTTATAGAGGAAGTATCAAGAGCTGCTGAAGGATTTTCAGCAACTTGGTATCCACATCTTTATAGAGCAAAATGTAAACCATTAGTAGATAGTCAAGAATATAAAGAAATATTAGATGGTATAGCCGATAGAGAAAGTTTTGTTGGTGCTTACAATCCTGATATCACATACTATCCTGGTCAAATAGTACAAGGAGACGATGGTAAAAAATATCAAGTGACTAGAGAAGTAACAGGAGTAGCTCCTCCTAATATTACCTATTATCAACTTGCTGATACTCTACGAGACATCGTCAGTACATATGAAAAAGAAATGCAGATTACTTCTGCGGTCCTTGATCAAGCAGAAGCAGATGCTCCGAAGAGTGGTTACGATACTACAAAATATTTTACATTACAGAGAGACGATGACGGCAATGCTACCTTAGTCAGTACAGACTCAACAACTACAACCGTTGATGCTGCTACACAGGCTACAGACATAGACGGTAATCTATTGTTTGACGATAATGGTGATCCTATATATGTTGGACAAACTGCATCTGCTACATTAGTAAGTCCAGACGGTCCGGGATATGGCGGATATTTAACTGACGACGCTGTTCCGCCTAATGGTGCTCCTTTTACAGCGGGCATAGCATTTCCTATCAATCCCACAGAAGGTCAATTCTGTTTACGTAAGGATTATCTACCACATCGATTGTTTAGATTTGATGGAGCGAGATGGAGAAAATACGAGGATAATGTACGAATGACTATGAGTAACTTGGGCGATAGCGATACCGGTACTGGTGATCGATTCGAAGGAAAAGACACTCGTAAGACACAAAAAGCTGGATTCATAAACAACGACAAGACAGCAGTTATCGACGGACACAATACAAAAGAAAAACAAAGCCTATCTAAGGCATTACGACCACAGGCGGACGAATAATGGATTTTTTCTACGATGGACAGATACGAAGATACGTGACTCAGTTCATGCGTGTCTTTATAGGTTTCAAATATAAAGCAGGCGACGGAGAAGAAAGGCAGATTCCGGTCATGTACGGAGATTTATCAAGACAAGTCGCATCGATCATAAAAGAAAACTCCGAAAATAAAATGCCTACTGTGCCTCGCATAGCCTGTTATATTTCTGGATTAGAGATGAACTCAGAAATGTTAGGCGATGCTACATTTGTCAGCAAAGTGCATATTAGAGAACGCAGATATACAGATGCAAATGGTACAGTTGAATACGAAAATGTTCAAGGTGGCAACTATACTGTAGAAAGATTAATGCCAACGCCCTATAAACTCACGATGAAATGTGATATCTGGAGCAGCAACACAGATCAAAAACTACAAATATTGGAACAACTGTTAGTATTGTTTAACCCAAGTCTTGAGATACAGACAACGGACAACTATATAGACTGGACTAGCCTTAGTACCATATACTTAACAACTACAAACTTTAGTTCGAGAAGTATACCTCAAGGCCCAGACAGTGAAATAGACATCTGTAGTCTCGAGTTCACTATGCCTATATGGATCACTCCGCCTGCTAAAGTTAAAAAACTTGGTATTGTCCAAGCTATTATTAATAATGTCTTTACCGAGCAAGGCGACATTGTCGACCTAGAATCTTTAGTTTATAATAGACAGACTGGTACTTGGGGAACAACTACTAACAGATTCCGCATACTGTTATTCAAGTCAAATACTGGTAATCTGTCGGATGGTCAATATGATGTAACTGTTGTAGAACCAGCAGCAGCCATAGTATCGTCTGGACTCGAAGATCCGTCATATAAAGCAGGACAACCATTTGATTGGAACAGACTATTAGAGTTACAAGGCGGATACAAACCCGGTGCAGAAATATATTTTAAGCAGCCGAGCGGTTATGAAATAGTAGGAACTTTTGTGATCCATCCTTTAGATTCTAGCAAACTTGTAGCGACATTGGATACAGATACCTTCCCTACCAATGATGATATAGCCAGCACTATAAATGGTGTATCAGCAAGAGGCACAGTCGATGCTATCATTGATCCTTATAAGTTTAATCCGTTAAGCTCATTTGGATCATATGCTCAAATACCTCTAGGCATACGTTATCTGATGTTAGATGATGTTAATAATAGTCCTAATGTTGGCGGGTCATACAACGAAACACCATACAATCAGATATACGATGGTCCCGACGCATGGAAGAATTTAGATGGATCTGACCCGGTCATTGTAGCTAACTCTATCATAGAATGGAATGGTAGTTCCTGGGTAGAGATCTGGAATCCATTAACCAGCGAAATTCCTACGTATATCCAAAACATTCGCACTGGTATGCAATATAAGTGGGACGGCGAGCAATGGCTCAAATCATTCGAAGGTGAATATGGACCAGGATCTTGGGGATTTGTGTTACCTAGTTAATAACTACTAGATGCAGCAACGAGCCGGTTTATTATTCTTATCTAAAAAATCTAAAAGAATACTTTTGATACATGAAGATCAAAAGTGGACCGTGCCTACATTTCCAAGAAAATCCGTACTTTTAGACGATGCTGTTGAACTTTTATCAAACTATTCGTCTGGCAAGATTGTCCCTATAGAGCTTTATCTAAGTGAAGATAAAGGATTTGAATATGGTACATATGTCTGTCTGGTTGATCAAGAGTTTCTAACACTTACGCCAAGGTCGTTGGCGTGGTGTGATCTCAACGATCTGCCAAAAAATCTACATGTTGGGTTAAAAATCACATTAAATAATCAAATAATACGAGCAAAAATAGATACTATTTTGGAGTTAGACAATGCAGTTAATTAAACATCCTAGATTTTTAGAAGAATACAAAAACTGGTACGACAAAATTTCAAGAGTCACGGATGAAAATGCCAAGACTGAGCTCACAAGATTACTTCAACAGTTAGTAAATGAAGTTAAAAGAATAGACAGTCACCATAATGACCTATTGATAAAAACCAGTGTAGATCATTCCATTAAAGAATCAAGAGAAAGTCTTATCTCTCTAAGAAGGAAAATCAGCAACAAGATTACTGAATGTGAAACTGCTGGTCTTATAGAGAAACAATATTCTTGACCGTGATAACGCCAACCATCGGTGCATGAATGCTGCATTGATAACGATAGTTTCCCGATATGCTTGAAGGAACTTTCCAATATAAAGTACCGCTGGTCTGACCCTGTGCGCTAGCACCAGTAGTAACCGTTCCAGTAGTACTAACATGTACTAATCCAGTATTATAGTTTGTTCCAGTGCCGTCTTGAATAAGGAATGGATGGCCTGGAGTATTCAACTTAAACGCAATAGTTAGTCCACCTATTGCATAAACTGTAGGATTATTTCCGGAATATTGATCAAACAAATATGCCGATGCACCCGAGTTAGTAACTGAGAGGGCAGTGATAGCTGGCAAATAAACTTCATCGACGGTTAATCCAGCAGTAGACGCATCAGTTAGTGTATCAAAAGTAGTAACTCCTGCCACTGAGGAAATAGTTATTGTGTCGGTTCCTGCATTAGTTGTTAAGGTGATACCTGTGCCAGCAACTAATGTTAGAGTATCAGTAGTGCTATCTGCTACTACGTTAGTTTGTCCTGCTATGGAGATTGTACTAAAACTATTTGATGCACCGCCTGCACCCACTGAGTTAATAGTTATACTATTTGTAGCTGCATCAGTAGTTAAGGTAATATTTGTGCCAGCAACAAAATTTAGATTGTCTTGAGGAGTTGATGCAGTAATGGTATCTTGTCCGGTCACTGACAGACGGTTAAAGTTATTTCCTGAAGTGAATGTTACTGTATCGGTGGATGCATTTGTAGTGATAACTAATCCACTGCCTGCTACTAATGTTAATATATCGTTGGCTGCGTCTGCTACTACGTTTGATTGTCCGGCTACTGCAATAGTTCCAAAATTATTACCGCCCCCTCCTCCACCACCTACTCCGGCGGCAGATGCCTTTGCTGAAAAATCAGCATTTGATACGTTAGATAAATCATTTTTTGCTACAGTATATCCGCCCTGAGTTGAACCATTAAAAAATCTGATGGTATTGTCAGTGTTGTCAAAATAGATCTCACCCTTGAACCCGATTTTCCTATCTAAAAAATCACTGTCTGCAGGCTGCAATCTAAAGTTTTTTACGGATAGTTTGTTTGTTGTAGTCATAACTTAGCTAAACTTGAAAGATAATGTATTTAGCTGTGCTTATGTACTATGTTGATACCTATAATAATACGGTCATTAGAAGTGAGATTAAACTGTACACCGTGCCAAAGATCGCCTCTGAAGCATAGCAGTAAACCAGGTTCAGGAGCTAAACTTGTTTCAATATCTGGAAAGTATATTTTACCACTGTTTGTAGGCACCTGAACATAATATACAAGACTAAATGTAGCAGGAAAATGTTGGTGTACTCTACAGCCCGAATCTTTGTTATAAACATTAACCCAGCAATCTACTACATCTGGGTTAAAAATAGGAAAATTATAGTATTGTTTAGATATAGATTTTGTAAGTTCTTTTGCGCTCTGTACAATAAAATCAATACCGGGTTGGTCATGCATTTCCCAGTTGCTTTGCCATACATTTACATTAATGGCATCAGTGTAGCCTTCCGGATTAGTTTCTTTATGATTGCGGATAGTGTCTAATATTTTTTTGTTTACTTCATCTTTATTTTCAATAACATGAGACCATAGAGGAGTTTTTCTAGGATGTATCAAATCTATTTCTTCTTGATAGTAATTCATTGGTGAACATCCATAACTAAAATAATTCTTTTATCTCGACACGGGCGAGTGCTATGAGTTAACCAAGAAGGCATCGCTATCCAATCTCCTGCATTAAGGGTTTCTATTTCAACTATGCTCTCTCCCTGTGCTGTAGCTATTTGTCTAGGATCGTAAAGCAATAACTCTCCAGTTCCTGCTAAGTTAATAATGATGGTATAGAGTCGATTACCTGGCTGATGAAAATGCGGATCCTGGAAACCACCAACATCATAATCAACAGTCCACATACTTTTAACTGAGTTGTAACCTATATCAGATTTAATCTCGTTAATATTTGGAAATAATGATTCTAACCATTGAGGCGCTGTTTGATTATTATTAAAAGAATACTGCCATCCGTTTACTGTTGTGCTTTCTGCTCGGCCCAACGGGTCTAGTGTGCGTTCAAACTCAGACCACTGTCTATATTTTTCGATTATATCGGTTGGTAAATCTAATGACCCTTTAAATATTTCTGTAACGAACTTTGTATATTTCATCTTTTATTTAAAGCTGTATACAAATGATAAATTATTTTATGAATATACAATCGCATGATTTTCCAAACTTTGGTTATCTTACAGCCAAACTACCTAAAGAAACATTAATAGCTCTGGCATCTAAAATAGATAACATTAATAAAAATCCTACAGAACATAAAAACTATTCCGATAAGCTAGTAGCAACTATACGAGACTCCTATGATCTCATAGAGCATAAAGACCTATTAGAACCGAGTATAACAGAAATGATAGCAGCATATGATAAATCATATCCAGGATATGTCATTTCTCAAGACTTTGTAAGTAAACGTTCACCGATTGGCATTACAGATCTTTGGGTTAACTTTCAAAAACCCGGAGATATAAATCCAAATCATTGTCATCCGGGTATTTTTAGTTTTGTAATATGGATGTATATTCCTTATTATATAAAAGACCAAACTAAAGATTTGCCGGGTGCGCAACTTAATGGCAGTTTTGAGTTTACATATACTCAAACTAACGGCACTATAAATCATATCGCTATTAAAGCAGATAAAGATTGGAACGGAACCTGCTGTTTGTTTCCTAGTTCGTTTCAACACTGTGTTTATCCCTATTTTTCAGATAAAGATATAACTAGAATCACAGTTAGCGGAAACGTAAAATATCTAATAAACGATTAGTAGTTTGATGAAACTTGTGATAGATATTTTGCACCATTGAACGTTTCATAAAATAGGTGCAGTTATTTAGATATCTTCTTTTCCGCAACCATTGTTTGTCTTTTTCATTCTGATTTCTAACTTCTAGAATAAACTTTTCGTCAGTTAATGGTATAAGTTGTACCATCGGTGTTCCGGCCTTGATAGTGTGTATGCCGTTAGTAACATTCCATCTCAGCTGAAGATTAACTTCACTGCTAACACTAGTGTCTAGGATACCAATAACATTCTCAAACTCAAAACTATCAGGATAGGCTATAGGAATCATTATAAATTTCACTCCTGGCGGAGCAATGACATGCCATGGTGTATTAAGTTTGATTATAGAATCTAAACTGAAAGGTCGTGTAGGCAAGTTTTTTGCTATACCATTAGGCATATGTCCAGTTATTATTGGAGAATCAAATAAATCTTCTATATCTTTAGTAGGAAGACTCCAGGCAAAATTCATCCCGTCGCCGTCGGTTTCTATAGTTATATCCCAAGGCATCGGTATAATGTAACCTGTGTTCATAAGATCAAAGACACCCGGACACCTGGCCAAATGATTAAATCTTTTATATTGATTTTTTTCTGCTGTTTCTTTGTAATCTTTTCTAACAGCTTCTACCCAGTTAAATTTAAAGTTTCGAGCGTGATCAATCGGAAAAGCATCTGCTACTCCGTCAACTGAAGAAAAGAAAATTATTTTTTTTGTCATTGTTTAATCTTTAAGTCAAATGCTAGATTTATTCTTTGTTTGTTAGAAAAGTTTGTTTCGACTTCATGAGGCATCCAGCTCGGCCAAAGTATTAAATCTCCTTCGGCTGGATCGATGGCCACATCGGCTGTAAAAGGTGAACCCGTATTACATTCAGACATTATATTTGCGGGATTTATAAATCTTAAAATACCTGTATCTGCTGCTTGTAGATAATAGACTGCGCTGAACTGTGCTTGTTTATGAGAATGCACAGCATTTCTACTTCCCGGATCGTTTACGTTTGCCCAGTAATCTACTTGAACAAGATTGTTTTTCTCTCTACTGTTGAAAATTTTATCATGACTATCGTAGAAATCTACTGCATCATCGAGTAAATTTAAAATATGATGCATTAACCAATCTATATCTTTACATGGGTTATTATATCGCCAGCATCCTACATTTGATTTTATAATGCCGTGCGGACTATTTTCTTTTACTTCTAAAATTTCAGATATAAGATCTTGTATCTGTTGCGTAGTTCCGACATTGGTTTTAAATACGTCTGCACGACAAAGAGGTATTATATTATTTTTCATACCAGGATTTTAAAAACTCATAATGATTCGGAAAATTTTGTATAGCCTGTTCTACTCTATATCTATTATTTTCAACAAAGTATTCCGCATATTTTTTGTATTCGTCATGCAATATTTCCGGATGATTTTTGTAAACTCCGCCGGCATGTAATACACTAAACCAATGCCCTACATGGAAGTTACTTTCTGGATATATAAAAAAGTTTCTAGACGGTGAAGGAACAAACTGGTTAACTATATCTAAAACTTTTTCTGGAATGTTTTCTGCATTTTGCCTGTGGATGTCTCTCCAGAAGGCTGTGTCTTTTTTAGTGCTGAAATGATAATGTACCCATATGAATGCCACGATTTCCCAAAAAGTTTTATCATAGATATCATTTATAGTTTTCTTACTATTATTGTTCCAAATGCCTTGATTTTGATTTAATAGAGCAGTTAAAATTTCAACTGCTTTGGTAGTAAACGTAATACCTGTAGCTTCTAATGGTTCAACAAATCCTGCACTAAGTCCGGCTGCTACAACGTTTTTGTGAGCTATAACTTTGTGTATTCCGCATTTCATTTCAAGATGATTTGCTTTTGCTTCCCATTCATTGATCGATGTTCTTAGTTCTTTTTCTGCATCTTCGGGCGAAATGTATTTGCTACTGTAAACATATCCGTTACCTATTCTGTGAAAGATAGGAATAGTCCAGCGCCATCCGGAAGTCATTGCTGTGGCTTTGGTATAAGGATGACATTCTTTATATGGATCTATATATTTTGTAGGCATCGCTACTGCACGGTCGCAAGGCAATATATCATTTACTGACTGAAACTCTACTCCTAGATTTTTTTCTAACAACACACTGGCAAATCCGCTACAATCTATAAACAAATCAGCAGTATGATGTCGACCTTGCTCGTCGATTAACGCTTGGATACCATCTTCATCTTTTTTAACTTCTACTATTTTAGTATCAAAATATTTTATCCTGTCACCGACTAGTTTTTTAATAGTATCTACAATATCAAATGCAGCAAAATGTACAGCACCAAACTGTCTGTCATCGGTGAAACCAAAGTTAGTATCAAATCCAGCTAACTTGGGACTTTTGTTTTCCTTAGCTAGACTATAGCTAGGTAACCATTTAAAAAATTCATCTTTCGGTTTACTGACAAAATAATCTGTTGTGTAAAAACTATGTGTGATTCTGGTATTTTCTATAAAATCATTGTCTACAAAATATTTGTCATCAGTCCAACCACTAAACTCAACACCAAATTTAAAAGCGGCATTGCTAGGTTTCATCCACAGTTTAGGAGGAATACCAGCGTCATACATAAATCTCGCTGTGGCAGGTTGTGTGCCTTCTCCTACTCCGATAGGACCCATCGTTGTACTTTCGATTAAAGTTATCTCGCAAGGAAATCTAATATTATTAACTAGATATACTGCTGTTAACCAACCGCTTGTACCGCCACCAAAAATCGTTATTCTATTTGCTTTTGTTATTTTCATTTTTGTATTATCGCTATGTAAATACCATTCCACCATTCTGAAGAATTTTCCTCAGAGTTAAGAATGGCTTTTTTATAGATTATCTTTCCATTCATATCTGCTATGCCTTCATTTGCACCATCTATCACTCCTGCCCAGTTAGCATCATCAAATATCAAAACTGCTTCTTTGGCAAAAGTACTCCAGTAGTATTGTACTGCCTGCTTGGTAGTTTCTTTGTCATGAGGGCCATCATAGAAAAACATCTGTATTTGATTGTGCATCCGCTCTACCGGTGCTTCGAAAATATCACAATCGTATACATCTATATTAGATGTTCCTTTGTAAATCTTTAGATTTTCTATAAAAATTTCTTTGTTATTTTCTTGTAAAACCATATTGTTAGACTGCGGTTGCAAATCTTGACTCCAGTTATCTACAAAATGTGCATTTAACTGATTATCTTGTAATACTGCACAACCAGTTGCGCCCAGGTAACTACCTACTTCTAAATATGTTCCTACGCCCTTGGCAATACTGTTAAGTAGAGTCTGTACTCGTATGCTGGTTAGACCAGGAATCTTATTTTTGATTTTAGGTACTCCAGAATCTAACACAGATTGTGACACATGCTTGACTAGATCGGAATAATCATAAGGGCTCTTCTTTTCATGTATTTTATCGCAGTATTGACATTCCCAACAATCAAACTTACAATTTTTAATCTTGTCTCGCCAGACTTCTATAGGTCTTTGTTCAAGATTGCATTCTTCGATCCAGTTTTCAAACGTATCCCATACATATTTTTCATCGGCTGCGTATCGTTTGATTAACTGCATAGTTTCATTTAATCTATCAATACTTTCTCTGCCATGCATTTTAAAAACATCTATGCCTAATACGTCAAGATATTCATCCCAATCGTCTTTCCAAGGACTAAAGTTTGCTGTTTTTAAAAATACAGCAGGATCATCTACTTCCCATTTAGGACAACTTACTCGACTGATAGGATCATTAAAATATTGAGGCTGGGGTTCTATTCTGGTGTTATTGTATTCAAAATGCTCAACCATCATAGGACATGCTCCTAGACATCCTTCGTTAGCCAATAGACTAAATTTTATATCTTTGTTTAGATTATTTTTAATCCATTTTTTAGCTTCTTTTAATCTTAATAATGTATCCCTATCTCTCATGAGGTCTCTGTCTAGATTGATATAATCAAAACCGTATCTAGCTAGATTGACTACCTCGACTGCCGTTCTAACATCTCTAAGAATAGTATTCTTTACATATAGCTCGGGGAATGCAGCTTTAATTTGACCTGTTGCCATCCAATGTGTATGAGGTATTGTAGCATTTCGTATTCCGGCATCATACAGTGGTTTGAAATTTTTAATAAAAATATCAAGATTTTTTTGTGTTGGAGGGACGGTTGTGTTGTTAAATGTAGCACTTACAGGAATACCTAAATAAGTCTGTATATTAATAGCGTTTTCTATTAGGCTTTGTCTATCCTCTTGGATTACAAAAATATCACCCATGGCATCTTGATCAAACGGCGCTATTCTCGACGTGAAGTAAATGTCTACTATCCAATCTTTATACTCTGAACAGAAAGCATAAAAGTTGTTAAACTCTTGCTCTGTAAGTTTTGGATTAAACGGTATACTAAAAATTTTTCTTGGTGTCTGCATCGTGTTTATTCATATAGATATGAATCATATTTACACGATATTCTAGTTGGCGAAATTTAAAGTGATCGCTAGTCTTAGAGATTTTTTGGTAGGATAAGAACTAGAATGATAGTATTGTCCGTCAAACACAACAAGTTTACCCATACTAGGTTGAAAGCGTTTTATCTCAGTTGGCACCAATGGAGTTTTGAATGGGTGAGATTTATAAGTTTCATCGTATATTATTAGATCTCCATCACAGTCGTTTACATAATAAACCGCTGTAGTGTGCGGTGTTTTAGCATCGACGTGTGCAATATGAGGATCCGAACTAGGGTGCCTGAAAAATAATCCCGCTCTTATTCTTAAAAGTTTGTTTTTGTCAAATCCTAGTTTTTGAAAATCATCTAAGATCCATTCGATATCTTTATAAAAAGATGAACAGATTTGTCCGTCATAGACAAAAGTATGAAACATTCCTACAATAGAATCGTCATTTATCTTAGGATCATCACCTACTCCTTGGACAGCGTCTAGTGTGAGTGCCCAAGGAAATGCAGGATGTAGAAAATATTTAAGAAGTTTTTTTTGTTTTTCTAAATCAAGAAAACTGTCGATTTCAAAAAACTTATCAGTAGTTACCGATTCCGACTTGAGATAGATCATACGTAGCTGACCCTAAGTTGTATACAGTCTGCGCTCCATGCAATGAATCTAAACCGAATCGTGTGTGCATTAAAATTTTGCAGTTTACTAATGTATCGCAAGCTTCTATTTCTGATTCTATTAAAGCTTTTTTAGCAGCATATTCTGCTTGTTGTTCTGGTTTTACAATATCTCTATAATGCTTTCTAAGAAACAATCTCATTTCTACTTTACACAACTCAACAGTTTCTGATTCTTCATCTTCATTTATATAGTAATATGTTTTTGTTCCATCGGCTTCTGTGCTAGTTTGAAAAACTTCGTCATGTGCCAATGTGCCGGTTTTTAATCCTATTTTTCCTTTATTTACATTGGCAAATTTCATCGATCTAGCTACTGATTCAGAAACTTCTATCGCATCATATAGATTTAAGTCCAACGGTTCTGGATTATAATAAGCAGTATATAACCAATGAGAATATATTCTTTCTAAGGTAGGAATATATCTAGGATCATTGCCTGCTATGGTTTCACACACTATATACATTTTCTAGATCTCCGTCTTCTGTTGTTGTTTTTGTCATTGTAACTTTATTATTTTGATCTTTTTGAATCCGCGGAACTTGTTCTGAACCAATCTGTTGCAATACATCATTTTTAATTTGCTCTTGATGAATTTTCATTTGTTCTGTATAGTGGTGTGCTATTTTAAAAATTTCATCCTGTAACGTATCGGGCAATGTTGTGATTGCAGATAGATTACCACCACTGATACTACCATATGACAACAAATCCATAGCTGCCTGTTTAGCAAATCGAACTACCCAATACTGTTTTTCGTATTCATCCTCTAAAGGTGTATTAAAAACAGTTAGCAAACTTTTTCCGTCCGGGGTTCTGTGTTCTGGATTTTCATCATATTCTTTGATTAGATCAAGATAATGGTGGCGTTCTATATAGTTGTGGGCAACACGACGTTTTGCTTGAGCATAGTCTCTTTCGAGCTCTATTAATTTTAGTTCCCATTCTTTCTTTTCTAGATCATCTAGCGATCTTTCGATTTTAATTTTAACAATATCTATTTCGGTAGGCAGTTTTTTGATGACAAACTCTACTCCTTCGATGGATTCTTCACAAGCTCTGAGTTCTAACATTAACTGTCGTAGTTTATGGAACGGAGTTAACTGATCCTCAGCCTGGAAATATTTCATTTTAAACTTAGGATTGATCCAAGCTTTGTTAACCGCAAAAGAAATTATTTCTTTTTGCTCGTCTGTTAATAGATCTGTATTGGTATGTACTTCGGTATATAAATCTGGTCGTTGATAATCTTGAAATCTATTAATGTCGTTGGTTAAATCGTGGGTCATCTATTAATCTCCTTTGGCAGATATTTAGCGAGATTAATCTCTGAAACCGCAGTGTCCTGAACTACAACCGCCTTTGCCTTTTGGTTGAGTGGTTCCACCGGTTTCAAAACCACTGTTTGTGGAATAGGTTAAAATAAATGATCGGTTGTTTTGAGCACCGTCATAAGTACCAATACAATATCCTTTGTCTTGGCCATGCACATAGTTTTCTTCGCCCATGTTACCAAAAGGTTTACCTACTGTAGTAATACCGGATTCGGTTTCAATGTTGGTCACACGGAACTGGTTACCGCCGTTATAGCTACCTTGGGCTCCACCGTAGCCTTTGCCATCCTTGGAAGTTAAGCCTTTCTGTTGACCATGCGCTCCTGCAGAATATCCCATGTTTGCTACCGCCTCGGTGGCAAATATCAGCCTCTGAGTTTGTCCAGAGTTACCCCAATATATTCCTCTAGTTTCACCGTAAATAGCTGCTGAGTGATCACTCCAACCGTTTCCTAAATCTGCAACTACAGATTCTGAAGCAAATGACCATCTTCTATTCTGATTGCAACCTTCACCATTTATGTAAGCATTGACAAAATCGCTATCTTGAATTGTGCTGGTATTAGATCCAGAAAAGTTTACACTTCCAGAATCACTTCTAGATTCTGTCCGCATGTTAAATGCTGTAACAAATCCACCGTTCCATATAAACACCTTACTAGTTCCAGAAGCTCCGGATTTGTAATGGAAGTTTTGAATATACCCATCACCTAAGTTGGTAGTTGTATCGTTTGAATGTGTGGTTCTATTACAGTTATTCCACAGAACTCCGTTTTGATAACCGCCAACCATGTAACTGGTTGATACAACTTGTCTAAACTTAAATGGAGTTGCCATATTTAGAATAAACGACCTAGAAACAGATCTTGTTTTAGCACTGTTAGGATTTAGTTCTGTAGCTGTTACTGTGAGATTATATAGTTGATTGGATCTGTTGATAGCTCCAAATGAACTAGCCAGAGTAATAACGCCTGTGGATTGATTGAAAGATACTTGTGTAGGAATATCACCAGTTAAAGAAAATGTAGTGCGACCTCTTCCAAAGGGATCTGGTAAAGGTGTAAATGTACCTAGTGTACTAGTTCCAGTTCTGTTACCGTCTACAACAGATGCATCTGTACCAGAGAATGCAGGACTGTTAGTTTCCTGTAATACACCTGCAAACTTCGCTGAATATTTGTTAAAAAATGACACCGCTCTCTCCTTATGCCTTGATACCGATGATCGCCCATCTTGAAATATTATTGTGTCTGCCGCCGCCGTTGGTCGCATCGGCTAATCTTGGATATGGTGTACCGCCTTTCATTAATGCAAATGACCAGTTACTGTCTCCACCATCTTCTCCATTACAGAACCAAAGGTCCTGATCGACGTTACCGTTGTTAATAGTAGCTAAAGCCGGTGCGGACCATGTTGTTCCTATTTTGCCTGCTACACTATTTGCACCATTATTGTAATGGATTGTAACTCCTGATTGAAACTGTCCGTTGGCGAAGTTACCTGCGAATAATCTGCTGAATGTTGCCCAAGTCCAAATGTTTCCATCAGTTGATGAAACGTATCTTTGACTTTCGCTATAAGTTCCGCCCATTGTTCCAGTTCTTATTTGTATTTCTCTAGCAAAAAATCTACCTGTAGCACCGCCGGAACCTACAATACCGTCCCATATATTCTGGGGTGTAAGTTGGTTGTTCATTAAATCCCTAGTACCGTAGAAGTTCTGAATAGTATGGTTAGGAAATCCTAGTTGACTGGTAAGATATGATCCGTATAGTCCTTGGTCGTTAGCACACATACGTTGCATGATGTATACCCACCCGCCGCCATGTAATGTCATTTCGCAATAACAAAGAGCTGGCCATGTCCAAGCGGCAGGTTTTAACCAATATAAACCGCTAGGTGCGCTAGGGTTTGCTGTTTTGATCGCTTGAGCACTTACAGCAGCATTTAACGGGCTGGTTCCTAGACCTTCTCCATAAACTGAATAGTAAACTCTCACGGTCCAAGCCGACGAAACTCTGGTCAACACAAACGTCTGTACTTCAGTTCGGTTAGCAGTAGGTGTAAATGAGCTATTATATCCTGGATATCTTAACGTTTGAGCCACTCCATCTATTTGAAAGGCTGTGGCATATCTTGGTGTAGCACCTTGTTGTAATATTAACGAAACTGTAATGCTTCTATCATTAGTAGTTGGTACGTTTGTTAAGTTAACAGTGAAGTTAGCTGAAATACTACTGTGAACCCAAATATTAGATTCAGTATAATCGTGTACAACTGTACCTGTAGCACCAGTTTTTCCAGCAGATACTTCTGAAATACTAGTAAATGTTGCTAGACCAGTCGAAGATGCTGTTGTAAATGTACCTGCGGCCGCTGTTGCTGGGCTAATACCTATAGGCATGTTTGCGCCGCCTGTGGCAATAACATTACCGCCGACCCATAAATCTTTTTCTATACCAAAACCGCCAGATGCGATAAATGCACCAGTGGCCAAACTCGAACTTGCGGTTGCGTTTGTATTATTGATTGGAGATGTAACGATGGTTTGTCCAGTGCCATTAGCATCTAAAACAAGGTTGGTATTCGATGTGCCTGGAGTGATACTGGTATCTAATGCTGTAAGAGAACCGGCACCGCTACCAGAACCTGCTAAACCGTTTGTTATTTTTCTTCCCACTTTAAATCTCCATTAAGGTTTTGCGTTTGTTGAACATAAGTAAGACGATCCTAGAGAATACGAAGCCGTACCGTCATTAAAACCAATATCTCCACCACTGTATCCAACGAAGCTGTATCCGCCTGCTGCTAGTCCTAAATAGGCTCTTGCTTGGTAGTCACCGTTAGGTTCTCCAAATGTTGAGTTTCTCAACCACCAGCGTCCGCCGTCGCCTGTTCTCCAATCTTCAGTGCCGGTTCCGTAGAATCTAGGATCACGCATGATAACACCGGTATAGTTACCGCCTCTCGAACCGCCGGAGCCGCCAGTAGTTCTATAAACAGCATAACAGGTTTGGAAATAGGAGTTACCAGTATCTCCTAGAACGTTAGAAACATAGTTTCTCATAGCTTGCCAATGCTGCGGACTGCGAGGATATACGATATCTAATCCCAGTGCGTGTCCCGAATGGTTATTGCCGTATAAGTTAGTGCTTGTGCCTCCGGTGATGGGATAAAAGTCATATCCGCCATCTTCTTGTGTCATGTCTACGTACATCTGCAGAGCATTAGGCATGGTCGAAGATTTAATCCAATATGTTCCTGAGGCTAAACTAAGAGGTGTCTTTAGGTTTTGTGCTAACCAATATCCGCTTGGAGCAGGATTAGCTGCTGATTGTCCTGGATACTGAGTTGAATTTACAGTTAGTGATGCTAACACTACCCACGAACCTGATGTTCTTATTAATGTAAAAGTTTGTGTGTCAAAACTGTTGGCTCCGGCAGTGCCTGGAGCATTGCCTGACCATCTTATAGTCTGTGCTACACCATCTACTTGAAAGGCTGTGGCTAATCTACCTGTGCTACCTTGTGAAAGGTATAATGTAATGGTATATAATCTATCAGCTGTGGTTGGCACATTAGTTAAGTTTACTGTAAAGTTAGCAGCGATAGCTGTGTGTAACCAACTGTTACTTTCTAAGAAATCGTGAACAACAACGCCGGTGGCCCCGGTTTTAGCTGCTACTACATCTGTCTGTTCTGCTACAGTAGCATTTGATGTAACTGTGATATTTGTAAAAAATCCAGCAGATGGAGAAGTATTTCCTACAACAGTATTGTTTAGGCCTCCAGTTGAAGCAAAATAGCCACCTACATAAAGATTGCCACTAACTCCTACTCCACCGTCGGTTATGATCGAACCAGTGTCTTTGTTTACGCTAGTTGATGCATTAGTGGTTCTAAAAGGACTAGGTACAACCACTGTGCCAGTGCCGCCTGGAGATAATGTAATATCGCCGTTAGTAATAGACGTGCTGATTGTACTTGAAATCACATTTAGTGAACCAAGACCTCCTGTGCCTGTTCCTGCTACACCTTGTACTAATCTTCTTGGCATATTATGAGTTTCCTAATGGGTTAATTCTAAAATAGAGTTCAAAATCTTTACGACCTGTACCTGTTGTGGCATTAATCGAAGGTCCCATCTGCAAAGGGCTTGCATGACTCCATTGATTACTGGATTCTACACCGTTGGTTTCCCAATACCAAAGACTTCTGCGATTTAGATATTCTGTATATGATCCTGCACCGTCTGAGTTTTCATCATAGGCACTGTTCCATGCGATTCCTGGATATGTAGTACCGCTGTTGCTTTCATATCTAGCACCACCTACCCGTTTCAAGCCAGCCGGTCCTGAGTTAGAAATCATAAAAGTTTGTATAGGATATCCAATACCAGAATTATTAGGATTGTTACCGAAATTTAAAAGCGGACTATTGACCGCTGGGTCAGTTCCGGCCCGGTTAAACAGCTCATCCATAGAATGAATCATGATTGGATTACTATCTGTTGTTCTTCGCCACATCATCTGTGTGGTGCCTGGTGCTGCTCCTGGCATTAGTTTTGCGATATCGAATCTACAGAAACTTGTGCCGTTGCTTGTTCTTGAAGTACCAATGTTTCCAAAGTTACTAAACACTGCTTGTTGTGTGTTTCCAATGCCACTTACAGAACCCAAGTAACCAAACATCATCCAGCCGCCGCCTGCTGTACTCATATCACAATACATCTGTGTTGGCCCTAATCGAGGTAGGTTAATCCAATAAACACCACTGGTGGTAGTTCCTGTGACATTCATAATGTATCTTGCATCTGGTGCTGCCAGAGCTGCTGTTGATCCGTCATAGACAGGACCATACACAGCATATGCAGCGGTTACAGTCCACACACTGCCAGATCTAACTAATGTCACGGTCAAAATATCAGTGTTATTGGCCAAAGGTAAGTTTCCTAGCCAGTTTACTGTTTGTGCAGCACCGTCTATCTGGATAGCTGTAGGCCAGTAAGGATTGGCACCTTGCACTAGTATCAAGTTTAATGTTAAAACTCTATTGTTAGTAGTAGGGACGTTAGTAAAGTTGATTGTAAAGTTAGCTGAAATACTGGTATGTATCCATGTATTAGATTCGTTAAAGTCATGAATTACAGTTCCTGTAGCACCGGTCTTAGATGCTATAACTTCTGCTGTTTCATTTAAAGTAAAACGATCTTGTACAGTTAAGTTTGTAAACCTAGCAGCATTTGGAGTCACGCTACCGATAGATCCTCCATTCCAACCGCTTGGTTGATTTACATATAAACCAACGTTTATATTTTCTGTTACTGCTGCACCTCCTGCAACAATAACAGCTCCCGAGCTGATGCTGGTAGCATTGGTAGTGTTGGATACATTCACTACGTCGTTAGTAGTAACTACACCTGTCCCTGATCCGCTGAGTGTTAGATTACTATTACCAGAGGTGGAAAGCGTAGACCCTTGTACAAGGACCCCACCCAATCCACTGCTTCCGGCTAAACCGAATCCTGTGCTAAGTCTACGTGTCACAATCTAGTCCTTAAGTTGTTGGTGTTTCAATACCCATTACTACTACGTTAACGTCTACAGCAGAGCTGTAGGCTACGATTATTTTTCCAGCGTCCATTACGATGCCAGATCTTTCTAATACACCGTTAGCTAGGATCTGTGTACCAAATTCTAACCATTCTGCATTAGAAGGTGTGCCACTCGACGCAGCAGCCAATCTGACTGTTACTGTGCTTGCACTGCGATTGCAGATAGACACGGTAACCACTGAAAATGTACTTGCCGGTACTGTATACACCGAAGTGTTAGTTGTAGCGGATAAGTTAGCTGTTCCTAAAATTCCTGTTGCCATTGAAAATTCTCCATTTTAATAAAAGAAGTAGTTAAATGCGAGCGGTAATCCAGTAACTCCTTTACGGAAATTAAAGCTTGCATTCATAGTTATCGTTTCATTACCGGTTGTGGTAATTGTCGATCCTGAAATCTGTATTGATCCAGAAATTAAACTGTTAACGTTCAGACTTGCTCCACCACCACCAATCTGGCTAGCAATGTATGACTTGATAGCTCTCTGTGTTGGTATAACTGTATCTGAGTTTGCAGTAAAGAACGGATCAGTGGAGAATTCAGTAATAGTTGCCGAACCGCCACCTAAAGTAACTTCACCCAACTGTAGTTCTTGTAGACCGGAAATATTAAACGCATCAGCATTCAATGTTGCAACACCAGTCGCCTGTTCAACACTGAACAATCCACCAACACGGAAGTTACCATCCTGGTCAGTACTGGTGTAGAATACTCGTCCACCGTTGTTTTCTACAGTTTCGTTGGCAGGATTTGGATCATTATCCGGTAGTCCTGGATAGTTGGTTTCTTCAAAGTTACCTGTACCGATATCTAAGAAGTCATGTCCAGTCATACGTACTTGGCTGTATCGTAGACGTGTTGTGATATCTTCTTCGTGATCGGCTACTTCAAACACTTCAAACACAGGACTGATCTGGAAGAATGCTTTATAAGCACCTGCTGCTGTTCCTATAAATCCAGTAACGCTGACCAACTTAAATGTTCTGTCAGGTAAATGACCAAACACAATGTTAGAACCTGCTCTTGGTTCGTCAGTTAGCCATTTCACAGCTACCACACCACCATTTTGATAGAAATCTGCATATCCGTTACCGGCGATAGTTACATCACCTGCGGTATATCCAGTTCCTCTATTTTTGAAGCTAGGATTAGCCAATACACCTTTGCCTTTTCTTACTGTAAATGGCGCTTCGTATAGATTATTTGGATCTACGATAGTTAATGTAGGTGTTGTATCATATCCTGAACCTGGTTCAGTTATTCTAATCTGGAATATCTTATTATCGGCTACTGAACAACGTCCTTTAGCTCTTGCTCCAGCTCTGATTCTTGCTGCATCATTTCCTGACGCATATTCAAGAACGACCCAATGACCAGTTTGATGTGGATTACCGAAGGTTAACGCATTCCATCCACTCATTGCATTTGGAGATGCTGTAACACCTCTAGCTGTCCATGTAATGCCATCTTCGGAAGTTGCTACATAGCTGTAATCTTCTGCACTGGCTAGATATGCAGTAGCCATGAACAAACCTTGTCCATATGAAACTTGTTGATATCCAGCCACTGAAGATCCATCTAAGGATCCCATGGTCATTGCAGTCCATGTTGTACCGTTAATACTATACGCACCACTGTTGCTGTTGGTTGCTACAGCTACGAATCTACCATTACCCCATGAAACACTGTTCCATGCTGAACTTGCTGGCAATGTTCTGCTGGTCCAAGTTACACCATCTGTTGAACTAGCAGCAGATGTTGATCCTGTAGCTACAGCCACATACAATCCCATACCATAGGTAACTGCATTAAACCCTGTTCCAGGCAGCGTACCGGTGACATCCCAGAATACACCATCTTGAGAAATAGCCACTGTAGTTGAGTTAGTTGCTATCGCTACAAATCTACCTTCACCAAATGTTACACTATTCCAGTTTGCACTTGCTGGTAGAGTCGATGCTGTCCATGTAATGCCATCAACTGAGTATGCAGCAGCGTTTGAACCGCTTCTTACTGCTACAAAAATGTTGTTATCTTCTACAGTAGATCCGTCTTGTACTTTACCATGAGCTACTGAGGTCCATGTACCGCTGCTAGGCATAGTAGAAGCTGTCCAAGTTATACCATCGGCACTGTATGCCGCAGCAGTTGTGCCTGATCGTACAGCTACAAAAACTCCGCCGCAGCCAAAACCATCATATTCAAAATCAACGATAGCACCTGTAGTGCTGTTGACTGCCAATATGGTAATAGTAATATCGTTTTGAGTAGATAATCCGCCTACACTGGTTCCTGCTATTGTGATAGTCTGTAATCTCTGATATCCAATACCAGATGCTTGTTTAATCACAGTATACTTAGTACCATTTCTGATCACAGTCCACGAAGCTCCGCTGGCTCCTGTACCGCTGTATGTGCCGGTTAAACCTGTATATGAAGCAGAAGTATCGCCATATGCTGCCGAAGTCCATGTACCTGAAGAACTCAATGTAGTTGCAGTACTCGTAAAGTCGGGAGCCGAGAATGTAAGGTCCGGTTCAACCGTGTAAGTTGACGAAGCGTTAGGAGCAACAATTGTTGTTCCTGGAACCACATGATCCCAGCCAGCAGTGCCATCGGACTCTTTAACAACACTGGCTACCTTAGTACCATTATTGTAAGACTGAATGATAGCAAACTGTCCTCGACCAGAACCTCCATCGATAAACACTTTCATTCCTACGTATGCTGCGCTACTATTCGAATCAGTCGCTGCTAGAATAATAGTACTGGTTGTTCCACCTTGTGCAGTGTTTGAAGCTGTGATATAACCATCACCGCCGAACTGACCGGAAGAATCATCTCCTGTACCTGTTAGTCTAACTTGGAATACACCGTCGTCTCTGAACTCGTCAAACTCTGCATCCGCTTGTTGAGAACCGCCAGAGAAAGTTCCAGTTGCGGTTGTATAATCATTACCTGCATGTGTAAACTCTAGACCAAGAACACTGTTACCATCACTGATTACTTCAGCTACAGCAACGAATCTTGATTGATTGTCTATTACAGCAGTATTAGGTGTTTCTGATGTATCTACACCTTCTGCTACTGCACCAAAATCACCATAAGAGTTATTACCGTTAGTAGCACGGATTCTACCACCGCCTTCTGCAAGATATCCAATGTGTGCATAATATGTGAATACAGAAACAAGTTCTGCTCGTCCATTATTAGTAATCCACGCACCAATACCGTCGCTGATAACTTGTGTAAAGTCGTTAGAAACTATAGAATCATTACCGCCATTATGTAATGCACCATCGATCTTCTGACCAACAGCAGCGTAACCTAATGTTGTTACACCCTGTACATATGGAGAACGTGTGATAATCCAAGTACGATAATCTTCTGGACCCCAACCTGGATCCAGAGATACATAAGCACCTGCCGACACTCTTGATGTACCATAAGCATTTGGTGCTAATAGATCACCAGTTAATCCCTCTAAGGTCTGGTCTCTAATACCAGTAGCGTCTCTTAGATAGTAGCAATCTTCTTCTAAGCTGCCATTTACAGCGTTAGCATAGTATCTTGCACTGTATATAGATTTATAGTTACCTGGATACTTGATGTCATATTTTAAAGCATCTATGTAACTGTTAACATCACGTAAGCATAGTTCACTGTTATAATACAATGACACTACCATAGAGCCGCTACCGTTGCTAGAAATGTTGAACGCTGTGTTCGAATCTCTAGTTGTGGCTATCTTAAACTGTGTTGAGCTTACAACATTTTGAATGTAATATGTTGTGCCTGTGCTTACCCCACCGAAAGTAGTTCCGGTAAATCTGATTGCAGCATTTCTCTGCATCCAACTAGTATCAGAACAAGTGAACACATCTGTAGCTGCTGTAGCAGCAGTCACAGTGTCTTTATAGGTTGATGTAATGTAAGCACTGATTTCTGATACAATGTAGTCTCTGTTTCTTTCTAGTTGTAGGCAAGCATAATCGGCCATTCTATTTGCTGTTGCACAACGACTACCTTCTAGAGAACCTGTGTAGATAATATCATCTAACAGAGTCATGAGCGTTTCAATACGTGCTTGAGCTGTAGCATTACCGCCAACGTTAGCTTTAGCTTGGTCTTTTACATAACTAAATGCTGCTCTAGTAGCTGCTTTCTGACCAAGATTGAAAACTTCTGACGCACTAGATCTCAAATAGGCATAAGCGGCACGTAGTGTCTGCACATTGCTATTGAACATAAAGTCATAGGCAACTGCGTCAAGAATAATTCTTGCATCTCTTTGACACTTGGTGCTGTTATATGTTAATGAAGGATAGTTAGTAGAAATAAAAGTAGTCATGTTAGTGACTATGGTCCCTACTGCTGCACTCAATGTCGTGTAGGCTGTTATCAACGCTGTGGTTGTAGTCACACCATTAGTTGCTGCTGGTCTATCTTCTGTATCAAAAACGATACTTAAACCAGTACCGTTAGTAGGAGATATAGCAGATCCTGCATAACTTGTCGAAAGAGTAAACTGAGTTGTTGTTAAACCACTGGCCAATACATAGTATCTGGTGTCCGCAGTTACTCCGTTAGCAGTTGTTCTTGGAATAACAAGATCTCCTGCTGCTAGTCCATGGTTGGTTGAAGTTACAAATGTGCTTGAACCAGTTATGGATGTTACAGTGATATTTGGTCTACCAGTTGTTGAACCAGCAGTTAAAATATTTGTAATGATAGCTACAGCACCACTGATAAATGAACTTGCTGAACTACCACCTGTAAGGTTAGTTGTATCAGTCCATTGTGTTGCAGTGTTTGTTGATGATTTTGTAACTGTAGTATTGGCTGCTATCTGTTGTAAGATAGTGCTTAATCTATTGTATGAAGCGATAGTAGCAGTGGTTTCTGAAGAATCAATAACTGAAGTACTACCGGCACCGTCAAAATAAGCCAATCCTGCATTTAATGTTTGTGTATATCCACCATAGGTTAAATCATAGAGCAATGCATCAACAATGTAACCTACATCTCTGCGGCATTTTGTCTTAGAATATTTTACACTTGGATAGTTATCAGCTATGTAAGCGATAATTTCTTCTTTGATAAAACTTCTATTTTCTTTGATTAGAGTTCTAGCATCTCCATATCCTGACAAGTACGAACTATTGTAACCTGTTGGATTGGTTGTTGATGCCGTTACATTACCATTTACACGGAAATCGATATTGTATTCTATTGCTCTTACTAACTGTTTCAGTGTTGTACCAGTAGTGGTGTCAGCGTATGGCCATGCTATACTTTGAATAGCAGTATTTCCTGTGCTTTCTGTGACATTAGATCCTCTAACGATTTCGTCAACAACAGTTTCTAATCTACCTAGAGCACCAATACTGTACTTGACATCATCAAGACTTGTCGTTGCTGTTCTTGGACCAACATTTGTTGATCTTAGTTCATCACCTAATACGCAGGTATTTTCTGGAACGATGATAGGTAATACTTCTCTATATACACCTGTTGCAACTTTGATTAGATTAGAAGGACTGATTCTTTCTGGAATATCATCTGGATCTCCAGCTGTGATTGCGTCTGTAACTATTTCAACTAGATCTTGCACAGTTTCAAATGCGCCATCTTCTGCTACAATGGCAGCATTTGTATACTGGCTAACTGTAGCTGTAGAGTTGTCTCCGTTGGTTGTTTGATAGTTAACTGCTGGTGCTGTTTGATCTAAAACGTCCTCGATAACAGTTACCATATAGTTTAAAGCAGCAACTGATTCTGAATCTTCGTTGCCTAATCCTACACCGTATGGTTCAACTTCGGTTGCACTTAGCCCACCAACATAACTGTTAGCGGCACCTCTCATCTTAACGTTTCCGCCGTGACCCAAATCATATATTAGCGAATCAACGATCCAACCCACATCACGTTCACACTTATATTCGTCAAAATCAAAACTAGAAGTAAACGGTGCAATGTTGTTTGTAACTTGGTATTGAATCCATTCAGATACTTCGCGTTGAATAAACACACGATTAAGCTCTAGTAAATGTTTTGCATTTGGATTTCTAGGACCTTTTTCTACCTGTTCGCAGGCATATCTGATAGTTTTCCAGGCAGTATCTAATGTTCTACCGCCTTCTGGATAAGGAACGTCCACACCGTCAGTCTTAACGTAGTAAACATGATCGGTTCCCCAGAAAGAACTCCACTCAGGGATACCAGTTGCACTTACTTTCAGTACCTGACCTTTGGTTCCGATAGGCAATCTAGTTGGGCCTGCGCCACCGTAATATACTAAATCGCCTGTTACACTTAATGGCGAAAGCTCACTACCAAGTGTTATTGCATTCCAATATGTTCCAGATGTATCTGTTGCTGGACTACGGCCTACATCACCTGTAGTTGTAGAATCATCATCTGCACTAGTATGTGCTAAAATACATATGAATGTATTTTGATTAAATCTAACTGCATCGCCTGCTTTGTATGCAGTGCTGTTTTGCCACTCGCCTCTCCAATAGATACCGTAGTTTAATCTCTGCCAGTATGAGGTATTAGGAGGTTCTTGATTTGTGCTGTCTGCTGTGGCAAGGTATGTGTATCCATTAAGCCTAACAACTTGTCCAATCTTGTAAGCAGTTACAGAGCTCCAGTCTCCTTGGAAATCAAATCCTTCACTGTAAAGATCCCAATAGGCTGTAGCAGTTGAAGGAGTTTGAGCAGAATGATTTTGTTTGGCAATATATTGATTACCTCCATAACTGACAATATCTCCTGCTTGATATGTTGTTCCTGAACTCCATGCACCTTCGTATTCTGTTCCTTCTACAAACTGTGCAAAATTAACTTCTGAAAAAGTTGCACTAGAAGTATGAGCAGTAACACAAATCCATGTGCCGCCGCCATATTTTACTATGTCATTTACTTTATATCGCACAGAACTACCGCTCCATGCACCTTTATATTCTATGCCTTCGTTGAATGCAGTCCAGCTAGCTTGGTTATCTTCTAGTCCAAGAGTAGCTGTGGCAGCGGATGTGTGACCTGCGTTACAAACATAAGTAACACCACCGTAACGAACAAGGTCATTAATTTTATATCGAGTTGAAGTAGTCCAGGCTCCTTTCCAGTCTAGACCTTCTATAAATGTATCCCACTTAGATTGATCGGTTTCTAAGCCCAGGGTAGCTGTGGCAGCGGATGTGTGACTGTCATTACAGTTGTATACATTACCACCGTATTTGACAAGATCTCCTAACTGATATAATGTTCCAGTGGTCCAATCGCCTCTCCAGTTGTTACCACTAGAGAATAGGTTCCATTTTGCTGGACCTGCTTCTAGATCCGTGTTAAAATCTGCCGAACTAGAATGACCTACTGTACAAACATAGGTTCTACCTCCGACTCTAACAATGTCATCTACATAGTATGTGGTTGCTGTTGCCCATGCACCTTTCCATACAAATTTGATTCTACCTAACTTAAATTCTGCCATTTTATGCTCCGATCAAATATTTATCCTGTGTTTTTACTCTACATAGAACGATCTATGGAAATATGTTTGAGCCAACATACTACCGTTTATACCCGCTTTTGGACCTTTAAATATTACAGGTGCATTAAACTCAATAGTTGCATTAATCGTGCTTCCTATCTGAGTCGGTCCTACTGAAATATATCCTGCAATAATGCTCGGTGCCACTACTTCTGAACCACCTTGACTTAATCTATTTGCAAGATAAGCTTTAATAGCTCGCTGTGTTGGTACTACATTATTAGAGTTAGCTGTAAATGTAGGATCTGTAGAGAACTCTCTAATCACAACACCCGATCCGCCCAATCTAACTCCACCGAGAGTAAGTTCAGTTAATCCTTGTAAATCAAAGAACTGTGCTGATATAGTAACTATACCTGTTGCCTGCTCAACAGCAAAAAGTTCTCCTGCTCTAAAGTTACCGTCTTGGTCGGTTGATGTATAGAACACGCGACCACCGTTGGTTTCTACAACTTCGTTAAATGGTTGACCATTTAGAGGATCTACATCTGGATAGTTACTTTCTTCAAAGTTTCCGGTGCCGACATCAAGGAAATCATGTCCTGTAATTCTACATTGACTGTATCTTTCAAAGATTGTAACGGTTGTTCCATTAACTAGCACATCTTGATCAGGTATGCTAGGCGAAACTGTAAATGCTACGATATTATTGCCTGTTGACGCAGTAACTATAGAAGTAGTTGTAACGTTATAGATATCAAACGGATATCCATCAAATACTAACTGTGCTCCAGGGCTTGGTATTACAGAAACATCGCTGAGTGTGATAGCACTTCCCTGCGGTACAACATCAGCATAACCGTCACCAGAAACTGTTGTTCTAGTTTGGTTAGTGCCATAGAAAATACCTCTATTAACAAAAGATGGATTACCTAAAACACCATCTCCTACTCTGTTTTCGATAATAGCCTCAGAAGTATTATTAGGATCTACAATAGTTAATGTTGGCGCACTAGTGTAACCACTGCCTGGTTCCCATATTCTTACCTGTTGAATGATATTAGATCCAGAGACAATAACTCGTCCTTTGGTTGTAGCACCAATGTTCATATAGTTCATTGCAAATGTGTTAGGAGCAACAATGATCCATCTTGGATTTGTGTTATTGCCAAACACTACATCTGACCATATTCTACTAGATTCTAGATTTCTACCAGTCCAGCTTAGTCCGTATTCTGTGGTTGCGATAAAGTTTGTTTCGCCGCTGTTGGCATCTCCTCCTACATCTTTGCCTCCTGTATCACAGAATGCAACAAATACGCCTTGTCCGTAAGATATACCTTTCCAGTTCATCACTGTAGAACCGTCTTGTGTAGGTAATGCATAGTTTCCATACCAAGTCAATCCGTCAAAGCTGTAAGCTGAATAACCTTCTGATGATATAGCTATGAATCTGTTGTTTCCATATGCTATTCCAGTCCAGTTAACTTGATTACTATCTGATACATCTATTACACTAGCTTCCCAGTTTTCACCGCCATCTGTAGAAACACCTACAATATTACCACTGTTAGCCAATGCAACAAATCTGCCAGCACCGTAAGCTATATCTATCCATTCATTGTATGTAGAATCACCTGCAGATGGTAATGTTTCTGCAGTCCATGTAATACCGTCGGTAGAATATGCAGCAGCATTTAGATTGTCAGCGATTGCTACAAATCTACCATCGCCATAGGCTATAGCTGTCCAGTTTCGTGATGCTGGTAATGTTGTTGCAGTATATGTGCTACCATCTAATGAGTATGCTGCTTCGTTGCTTCCATATTTTACAGCAACAATTTTTTGTTGTCCTGCACCTAGTGTCCAGTTTCCTGAACTAGGAAGATTTCCACCATTGTCCCATGTTGATGCATTTTTAGAAGTTGCTGTTCTATTGCTGTTGCTAGTTGCGGCAACATATAATCCATTGAGAGCTGTTCCTTCAAAACTGAAGTTTGAAATAGATCCTGAACCGTTTATAGCTTGAACTGTTATTACTAGATCGTTATCAGGAGTCAAACCTCCCAAACTTGTTCCTAAAATAGTGAGCTCATCGTTGGCTACATAACCGGTTCCACCAGTTAGAAGGGTTACGGTATATTTCTTATTAGATCTACCAACAGAGAATGTTGCTGCTGTTGGGCTAGTACCAGTTCCTGTGGGTGCAGTTACAGTAGTAGATCCATTTAATGGAGCAAATGCTACTGAAGACCAAGCAAGATCCAGGTACATTGCACCCAATGATGCAGTGTAAGTCGGTGCTGACCATATTGGTCTTGGTTCAATCCTGTAGGAAGTGTTAGTTCCAAACTCTGAAACTAGTGGCGATCCCGGTATAATATGATCCCATCCAGGTGTACCGTCTGATTCCTTACTTACAGATACTTCTTTGCTAGTTGTATTATAGGCAGTAATGTATCCGTATTGGCCCGTTCCAGTACCTGACGTGATAATAATTCTCATACCCAGATATTCTGTTATTGTATTATTATCGTTAGAAGCGATGATGATAGAGGTAAGCCCTCCGCCCACCTGTGCGTTATTACCGACTAGTAAATAGCCGCCACCGCCTGGATTAGATGAATCATCAAATGGCAATAGTCTAGATTGGAACACGGCACCGTCTCTAATCTCATCGCCCTCAATCTCAGCAAACTGTCCGTTACCAATCACTGTAAAGTTTGCAGAGCTATAGTTGACACCTGCGTTAGCCCATTCTAATATCTGAATACTATTTGAAAACTCTCCAGCAAATGTTGAAGCGACTATTGCCTGTTGATTTTTGGTATAAACTTTTGCTGTTCTAGGTGTTTCATTTGGATCTCTGCCTTGAGCATAAGCACCAAATGTTCCATATGAACAGTTTCCGTTAGTAGCTCTGATGATACCACCATTTGTGGCAAGGTATCCTACTTGGCAATAGTAAGTGAACACTGATACAAGTTCTGCTCTACCGTTGTTAAGTACCCATGCACCAACACCGTCACTTAATACCTGTGTAAAGTCGTTTGAAACAAATGATTTGTTTCCTCCGTTATGTAATGCACCGTCAATTTTCTGTCCGATACAGTTACTTCCGATAGTTGTAACACCTTGTATATAAGGAGACCTGGTAGTAATCCATGTTCTATCATCGTCTGGACCCCAACCTGGATCTAGTGAGCAGTATGCTCCGCCTGTAGGTAACTGATATAACTCAAATACACCCGGAGGCGATAATGTACCACTTAATCCTTTCAATGTACAATTTCTAACTCCAGTTGCGTTTCTTAGATAGAACATATCGTCAGTTGTGCTACCTAACACAGCATTCCTATACCATCTAGCTGCAAGTATAGATTTGTAGTTACCTGGATATTCTATGTCATATATTATTGCGTCTAAAAATCCTTTAACATCTCTTCGACATCTAGCAGGATCAAATACATAAGCCGGAAACGCTGCTGTAATGTAAGAGCTTATTTCGTGTGCGATAAATTCGTAGTTTGCTTTTACCACAGCGATAGCTTGATGCACAGAGGCAGTGGTTACTCTTGTGTTTGTTCCGGTAACAGTAACGTCTGTTCCAACACTATCTAGATAAAATTGTATGTACTGTATGATATCATCAATTTTGTCTTGCATAGATGTTGCCGCCGTTGATGAACCAGCAGCCAAATATCGTACCTGAGTCTGAGTATTTCCAGTCGTTGGAATAACAATAGCATTCGCAACAATACTTGGAATGATATCTCTTAATCTACCTAGTGCGGCTTGTGTATAACTGCTATCGTTTGCTAAGGCTGGAATAGCTTCTGAAGCTCTAATAGTAACAGCTCTAAGTTCTTCACCTAAAACTACACACTTAGCTGGGACGATCATAGGTCCTATTTCAACATATTCTCCAGTGGCTATGTGTATGGTTGTGTGACCTGTTAGTTTTTCTGCTTGTATTAAAGCATATCTAACGCTAGCCCATGGTTTGTCTGGGGTTCTGCCTCGATCTTCTTGATCAACACCGTCGGTGGCAACATATCTTAAGTTGACAACTTCACCGATTGTATCATAACCAACTACATCGTTGTCTTTAACTATTAAAACTTGATCTGTTTCACCAATGTGAACTGGTATAGGCCCAAACGAGCTTGTATCGTCTTGGAGTCCAAAGGATAAAAGATCCCCTTCTCTCTGTAGAGCGTTGTCTGGTTCACCTTCTAAGTATACTGCCCATACGTCAAAGCCGTTTCCGTTTTCAGGATAATTTTCGTTAATATCACTATGATGTGGTACAATACACTTATAAGTTTTAGTTTTGTAACTGACTATGTCGCCATATGAATAGTATACGTTGTCAACGTGGCCGCCTCTCCATCTAACACTGTCGGTTAACACAGTCCAATCTGCAGATAAACCTGGATCTACACCTGCAGTTGCTTGGAAAACATTTATGCTACCACCTTCTCCTGCGGCAGTTGATGAATAGTAATAAAGTACGCTTGGAGTTCCTCTGTCGACTCTTAGACTAACTGTTCTAGATCTTGCTAAAGAAAAGTCTCTGTCATAAACTTCTTTTGTAACCACTGCGCCATCTAGCTCGTAAGTTACATTTCTTAGGTAAACAGTGCCGGTGCTTAGATCTCCGTCAGGATTGTTACTTGAAAAATGCAAAGGATGACTGTTTACATTACCTGTTATATTATTATTTGGATGATAAACGTTTTCTAAAGATGTTTGATCAAATCTATAAGTTATACCTGTGTAAAAACTTAAGGTCGGAGCATAGGTAGTACCATTGATTGAAAACTTATATCCTTCTTGTCCACTAGGTGCGTCAGTTACCGATACAGTTAAATTTTCTATATCTGGTTCTATTCCTACGGTGTTGTTGTTGGCAATGTACAACCTTCCGCCACGTCTAACTACTTGACCTGGTCTATAATCAGTTTCTTCTGACCAATCACCTTGGAAGTCAAATCCTTTTGATAATAATAACCAATCGAGTGATTCAGTAGATGGTGTTAATCCTTGATTTGACTGAATGGCTACATACAAGTTACCGCCATATAATACAATGTCACCAGTCGCATATCCGGTATCGGTTGACCATTGCCCAGTAAACTGTTGTCCTGGTATTTCTACGTCCCAAAAATCTTCATTGAAATCTAATGCACTATCGTCGGCACTGGTATAGCTTTGAACACATTTCCAAATAGTTCCGCCAAACTTAACATAATCATTTAGGTTATATCGAACTCCTGGGTTAAATGTACCTCTGTATTCAACATTAGATAGATAAATTTCCCAAGAACTTTGATCAGTTTCTAATGTGCCTGCTGCTGTGTGTTCAGTGATACAAATATAAACTATACCTGATAAAGTAACTGCATCCCCGACACCATATCTAGCCGATGTTGTCCAGTTTCCTCTAAATTTTACGGAAGAAAAATACAAACTCCATTTATCATCGTTTGTCTCAAATAACGAAGCAGAAGTATGGCTAACTGTACATTTATAAATCTGTCCACCGTAGGTAACAATATCATTTACAGCGTAAACTACACCGTTAGTCCAAGTTCCTCTGTAAGCGGAACTTTCGCTCATCACTGACCAATATGTGCTAGAGTCAGTAGCAAAGGTACCAGAGGTATGTGCTGCATTACAAGTATAAAGATTACCAGTTCTTAAAACTACATCGTCTCTTTTATAAGAAGTCGCGGTGGCCCAGTTACCTCTCCAGTTGTATCTAAATCTGCTTATTTTAAATTCTGCCATTTTTTCTTCCGTTAACCGTTAGATGATATTCCTGTTGGATATGAATAACTTCTGTTTATTCTCATTACCAGTTGACCTTGTGCATCAATATAATAAAACATTGGTCGATTATCCCATTTATATTGGGGATATTTTAAATTATCATATACAACATTATGATCCGAATCTATTCCGTCGAGAAAATCTATACCAGCTTCGAAATCTTCAAAAGTTTCTCCGATAGAACCAGGAATATTAAGTTCAATATCGTCTGTGTCTTTTAACTGATCACTTCTAACTAGAAATATTTCTCCATCACTGTTTCTTCTTAATCCGTAAAAATATCTAGGACTATCTCCTAAAACATCTTCTGGACTGGTTCCTAAATAATAAGGGCTAGCCATATGTTTCTCCTTATGATATCTCTACGTAACTTACTGTTACATCAATACTCGCATCGACATCACTTTGTATTCTAATGCCTGCAGTTTCAGGTAATATTAGTTTTTCACCTTGCGTAATAATTTTTACCGATGTGTTAGGGGCGATGCTTAATCCTCTTACATAATATCCTTGTGTTGAGTTTTCATCAATAACATAAACATCAACGTTAACTGTATCATAATCTGTTGTATTTGCAAGATTGCAACCTATTACAGTTGCTCTAACACCTTGAGGAATCTGTAACACGTCAGTTGGTGTTGTTCCTACATCTGTAACTACTGCATGTTTAAACTGTGTTGGCATAATATTATCCTAAAGTCAAAGCCCATGTAACTGCGATATCTTCTGCTTGTGCTGCTGAAACAGCACCGCTAGTACCAGCAGGACTTGCCCAAGCTGAGCCGTCCCAAATCTCAAGAGCTTTAGAATCTGTATTGTATCTTGTCATACCTAACACAGCGTAAGCAGTTGGTCTTTCTGCGTTAGTACCTCTTGGTGGAACAAAACCGTTTGTTCCTGCTATTTTAAAATATCCTGTTCCCGACTGAGCTATCTGAGTAATCTGGTTTGATGCAACGTTAGTGATTACATTATCAACTATTTTAAAATTACCTAACCTAACACCACCTGATCCATTTCCGTCAATATATAGATCTTGTCCTGTTGTAGTTGTTATTTCGTTATCTCTGAACATTAAGTTACCAACGTCTAGAGAAGGTAAACTTACTGATGTGGTATAGAAATTATTAACATACAATGCTCTCCAACGATAGCTAGGAGAACCTAAATCATAAGTGTTATCTGTTTCCGGAACCAGGTCGCTTCTAATGCTGGCATTGATTACGATGTTATCGGTAAGAGCATCGCCGATTATGATATTTCCGCCGATGGTAACGTTTCCAGTTGCGTTTATGCTACCAGTTACATTAAGATTTCCAGTGATATTTGTGTTGGCTACAATGTTTACTGTGCCGCTGCCATTAGGTTCTATTTCTATATTACTATTAGAAACTGTAGTAGAAATAGTGTTATTCTGTATCTGCAGATCGTCTATCTGCAATCTTGAATGATATACAGTAGCTTCGCCAGCTGCTGCTGAAAATATTATAGTGGCAGCACTGCTGGTAATCGTGTTTCCGGTGAAACTTAGATTACCTACGTTAAGTGTATTGTCTACTGTGAGATTTGTTGTTCTGGTATGACCGTTAACATGGAGTGTGTTCGTAGGAGTTGCTGTCTTTATCCCGATACGAGAGTTGACAACATCTAAATAGAGAAGGTCGGTCTCGAAAGCCAGGTTCTCGCCCGCACGGAGCAAGTTGGACTTCAAGAGCTGACCGGAAATACGACCAATAGCCATTAGCTCTCCAAATTAACACCGTGTTACACGGATTACCTGATTTTCAGCTTTCGCTCTTTGCCGGTATACCACAGTCGGATCCTGCAGAAAATGGTCGTTTTCTGCAATTAGTAGTATTTATACAGAATGGAAAATTACCCTAGTATGAGGGTGTAGATATTGCTTAGGTCGTCCATGTCGGCAGTGGTAACTGTAGGACCACTACCAATAGATACTTGCCAAATAGTACCATCAAAACATTCTAGATACCCTTGATCGGTATTCCATCTAGTTTCACCTTCTTCTGGACTTCCTCTTCTTTCAGCGTCCGTGCCTGAAGGTACGACCATAGCATTGTCTCCAATGATTCTAGTGTATCCTATGCCGGTACTAGAAAAAGTCAACGGAGTGTTTAAAAGATTAGTTATATCATTATTTTCCCATTTAGTTTGTTCTATATAAGTTATTCCTGTGTCGGGATTTAAAGATATATCTTCATTAGATTGTAGTGCAAAAATCTGTGCGCTAGGACCATTAAGTTGTACTTGATCACTAATAATAACATTTTCTGGATACCAGTTTATAATAGGTGTCCAGTCTGGAGCATGTAGTTCACTCCAACGCCTTGGACTAGAATCTCCAGCATCAGCACCTAGTGCGTAGGTCAAATCGTCACCGGGAATTATACTTTGTGTAAAATCTGTATTAATAGTAACAGTATCTAGCGTTTGATCTCCAACAGTAACAGTACCTGCACTGCTTAAATCTCCGCCCATCACTATATTTCCAGTAACTCCAACATCGCCAGTGACATTTGTAGTTGCACCGATTAGAAACTGTCCAGATCCGTTTGGATCAAATATGATATTAGTATTATTAAAACTGCTTAATCTATTTCCATCAAACATCAAATAATCAGTGCTGCCGGTCCTAGATATCATACGATCATGAAATATTTCACCACCGCCATTAATGAAAACGTCGATTCCACCTACCGACGTTGAAATAGTATTAGGAGCATTTATTCTTAGATTGCCTAATGCTGCTTGTGTGTCTACAGTTAAATCTGTAGTTCTTATGTTGTTGTTTACATCTAGATCATACGAAGGTGTTGAATCTTTGATACCAATCCTGCGATTAGTAACATCCAGATATAGTAAGTCGGTTTCAAAAGCAAGATCAACACCAGCACGTAGCAGGTTGTCTGTTAATACCTGACCACCTATACGGCCTATTTGACTCATGGTTAGTTGGCGAATCCGTAGTAAACAGTTACGTAAACAGGATTGCCGCCGCCTCCGCTTGCTGGTACAGGTGAACTAAAATTTAGATAATAACCTGTTGGATATGTTGGTGCACCGCCGTAAAAACTTGCTGACGGTGTTCCGGCAGGATTTTGCACTATGGTAAAGTTTGTTGTAGAAATCTGAATTACGTTTTCTACTAAAACAATAATGTTATCTGCACTAGCAGTATATGATGGAATGAAACTAGTATTCAAAGGACCAAACTTAGTTTCGACACCGTCGCCTGGACCGATAGTCTGTTTAGTAATAGCTGCTGCTAGGGCACTAGCTACAGTAACCCAAGAACCTCCAACATATGCTTCAACAGTGTTTAGTGTGGTGTTATATCGAATAGTTCCATTGGCATCTGTCGGCTGTCTTACTCCTGTGAGTTGAGGACGTTCTGCAGTAGTGCCTTTAGGCAACATCATACCGCCTTTGGCATTTACTACTATTCTATTTCCAGGACCAACACCGTCAGGATATGCGATTAAACTTCTATCGCTAGTGCTCCATTTAGAAATGTTTTTTGTTTTTAAGTATCTCATACTGGCAATGAACTCACAGTAACACAAAGTCTATTAGCAGCACTTGTACCTACATATATTTCGTCGCCGCTATCTAAAATTATTCTTTCATCGTTGAAAAAAACTGTTTCTCCTGCTGGAACTGTAAGATTGCTAACAACTAGATTGCAGTTAGAACCAGAGTTTTGAGCTCCAATGCCAGCTTTGGCAAGATATACGTTTACGTTTACTGCATTAGTGGTTTCGTCTGAACTGCTAGGTGCTGCTATGTTGCACAATGCTATACAAGTTATAGCGTTAGTCTGACCAGTCACAGCACCGCCAATCGGAGCTCCTGTGGTTGTACTGGTATAAACCAAATCTGGAGTTGTTATCGTTGCTGTTGTAACTAGTGTGCTTTTTATCATATCTTTCTCTTAAAATATCATGCTGAATACTAATGCTTTATTCTTACTTATTAGCTCGCCAGTTCGTTTGATAGTTTCTGTACTGTCGTTAACAAAATAAACGCCAGTTGTTCCTAAGCTTGGCTGAGCTGCATATAGCAAACTAGAACCAGATACATATGTCGGCGTTACTGCTATTTTTTCTAACTGTACTGCATAGTTAGTTTCTAACTTACCTGTACCTTGTGTTCTAATCTTGATGTTTTCGTTGGTAATACCATCTTTGGTTGTTATTTCGTAGTTATTATTGATTTCTAAACCTAATACTTCTAATCGATTAGAAAAAGCTTGGCTAACTAAAACGTTATCAACTATCGTTGTAACAGCACTTGATCCATAAGAAGTATAACCTGTTTGTGCCAACAAGAAACCAGTCGATCCAGGATCTCCAGGTGTGACATCTTTATCTGAAATAATAACACGAGTATCTTGGCTTTCAGGAGCACGGATCTGGAACGTTGGATTATTTAGAATCGCATCGTCGACATATTTTTTGTTAGGTAATGCATCGTCACCGAAAGCTATTACTTCATCCTCGTAGTTGTCGGTGCCTTGAACATGAACAACTCCGGTACCTTCGCCAATAAGCATAAGATTACCACTGTCAGTACCACTGTCAGTGATAATTTCTTTAACTTTTAATCTACTATTTGTAAAGTTAAAACTAGGATAAGATCCACTTACAATTTGCCAACCACCGGCAGTAGCTGTTGGATCTCCTGCTCTATAGTTTGGGGCAGATATGTTTTCATTCCAAAGAAATTGTACATTGGTAACTAATCCTCGATCTATCTGTATACCAGAATAATCAAGAGTAACGCCGGATCCAGCTTCTCCGCTGTTAAGAGTTATAATGTTATCTTCAACATCTAAATCAGTAACACTAACATTTAAAAATTCACCGTCAACTACTAGGTTACCTACGACACGAACATCGCCAGTACCGACATCCAACACGATTTTTGAACCGTCTGGGGTTTTGATATTGTAGTCACCGTTGACGCGGAGAAACTGTCCCATTGTTTACCTACCTATTAAATGGCTGTTAAAATGATATAATCGGCTGAAGAATCATTTTCTAAATACCATTTATATCGATTTCCACTAAAATCTGTAGCCACACGTTTGGTTATTTTTGCAATATTGATTTGATTAGCTGCTGCACCTTCTTGTGAACTTGCCAAATATCCCCACATACGCATTTCATTAGCAGCATTAGGAGCACTATCTTGCAATACCGCTGTTACATAGTTAGCTGTTGTTCCGATGTCTCCTACACGACAAACAACAAATGTTTTTGCTCCTCTTTGTTTAATAATAACACCGTCGGTTTGATTTGTTGAGCCATCATAAAAATGTACTCTAATGCCAGTATTACTTGCATAAGTACCGATGACATCGGTACCAAATATATCTTTTCTTAATGGACGTCCCATTTGTTTTCTCCTTATGTTGACGTTTTAGGTCTACGCGGTGGGTTACCGCATAAGTCCGCAACCTGCGGCTCATTAATAGACAATGTATTTATCTATCGGACAATATAGCCATCAGTTCCAACTTTCCTACAGTAGATAGAACACGATTAATTTCATCTATTTCTTTTTGAGCTTGTTCTAGGTATGATGTGCTGTGTCTTTGTCTGTAGTATACTAATGCTATACTATAGTTTTGAATATGTTTTTCTATGATGTGCTCTATTTGATTTACATCATGTGTAAACATTGGAAATCTTTTGCGCCAGATATTAAGCTGCTTTCTTAGTTCCGGAAAATCTTGTTCACTTTCTATTTGCATAGAGATATTTAAGCCAAACAAAAAGCCCCTTTCGGGGCTTTTTGAATCGAGATTGTTAATCGTTCAGTCGATTAAGCAAACTTGAGGTTAGCTGTAGTTACTGCAACAGTACCTAGATAGTCAGCTGCGTTACCTAGAGATGACGCAACGTTTGTCAACTCAACATAACCATAACGTGTCATGAATGATACGACTGGTTCGAAAGTTGATGGATCTAGTACAACACCACTGCTCATCAATGGAATGTATGGGCAATAGAATGCTGCTGCATCGCTCTCGCTGGATCCTTTGTATCCAACTAGAACGTTGTCTGTAGTTGCATAACCGTTAACATAAACTTTCATTGCGCTGTTCAATGTACCAACGAACTTGGTGTTAGTTGGTGCTTCGAATGTACCTTCTGTTGTTCTTGCGAACGCAGAAGTTGTAGCACTTTGAAGAATAGTTAAAGTTGTTGGGCTAACAACACACCAGTTACCAGCGCCACGACGTGTACGCTGAGCGATCAAGTTAGCAACACGGTTGATTTGAACAGCAAGAGCTGCGTGTTCATCACCAACGAATGTGGCTGTACCAGATACTGCTGCCTGGTCATATGTTAGAACAGTTGTTGACAAGCTGTTTAGGCTGCTTAGAACTTCTTGGTCGATCTCAGCAGTGATCTCTTGTGCAAGAGCTGCCATGATCTCAGCTTCGATGTCAATACCTTGTTGGGCTTGTGCATCTTGAGCTGCTTCAAATGTCCAGCGAGCTGACAACTTACGTGTCTTAGCTTCAACTGTTTGTTTCAAGATTTGAATGCTTAATCTGTTACCAGCTACACCTTCTAGAGCGGCTGTAGCAGCAGCTTTAGCGGTAGAAGCTGAACCAGAATAGCCTTCAGCGATCTTGAATGGGCTTAGTGCCTCTTCACCAGCTGCAACGTCAGTGTTACCTGAAGATGTATCGTTAAAGCTATCAGCATAACGAACTCTTAGAGTATGAATCTGACCAACTGGACCTGTCATTGGTTGTACACCAACTAGTTCATTAGCAATGACTGTTGGCATTACACGTCTGATCACAGGAAGGATCACACGATTTAGGGTTGCAACGTTGCCGGACGAAGTAGCACCAGATGTGGCACTTTCTGCGAGATACTTGCGGGTATTCTCAAGAGTGGTTGCCATTACTGTACGCTTGTTACCTTGTAAGCCTTCTAAAAGGGCCTCTTTGGTTTCCGACCAGCGTGACTCGAGTAGTTGTGACATTATAGTTTCTCCTTAAACTTTAAGTCCCGCAAGCCTGCGGATGTCAAAAATTTCAGCGGTCTTTTCCTCACCGCCTACAGATTGTGCCTGTGCTTTATCGCCTGTTATTTCTTTGCCTTCTGATAGTACTTTCTTCGCCGGTGTATTACCATTCATTACTGCTGGTAGATACTTGTCGAAAGCTGTACGTAGCTTTTCAGTTTGAACTGATTCTAATAGACTGCTCATAACTTCACGTTTGTCTCCTGCTAAAGGACCTAATAACTCACCCATAACTTCTTTGCGAGCTGCTATATCTTTAGCGACACGTAGTTCTGATTCTCTGCTTTCTACTAGTTTCTGTGTTTCTGCAACAATTTTAGCTGCTTCTTCTAGCTCTGCTTCCTTCTGTTTTACAACTTTTAGAAGTTTTGCTGTTTCAGATTTCTCATTTAAATGAGATGCAGCATATTCGCTGGCGAAACTTTCAAAAATTCTGCGACCAAAGTCATTCTTGCGGGCTTTGTCGATGTCTTCACGTAGTTGAACCATTTCAGATTTAAGTCCTTTTGCGACTGTTTCTTCGATGATTTTAGCTGAACGTGCAACAAAATCTTTTTTGACTGCTTCAAATTTAGCCTTGCTTTCGCGAACTAGTTTTACCTTAGTTTCAGCTAGGTCTTTCTTATCAGCATGGAATTCTGCGATTTCTTTCGCTAGTGCATCCACGATAAAAGATTCTAATTTTGCAACATTACCTGCAACTGCTTTGCGATCTTCGCGTAGTTCTGCGATCTCTTTCTTAAGATTCTGTAGAACGAATGATTCCATTGCTTTGGCATCGTCCTTCATCTTCTTAGCATACTTGGCACGAGCTTCGATTAGACCTTTTCGATCTTCGGCTAGCTCACCTAGTTCAGCTTGTAAGCGATCTGTCAACATAGCTTCAACGGCTTCCACCATTGCGCTCTTGTCATGCTCATACTTCTGAGCAAACTCTTCGCGTAGTTCAGCAGTAACTTGATCACGGTTTTCTTGAATACGGCTTTGCCAAGCGGATTCAATTTCCGATTTGATTTCTTCGGAAATCACATTGTTCTCAAACAGTTGTTTTACGATATCTAGCATGTGATTCTCCTACTGTTATTGGAGTCCAGAGATAATTCTCTTAAGACTTTCTGCTAAGTATTTTTGTGCCTGTGGATCGCCTTTAACTTCTTGTGCTATTCTAAATGCCTGATATCCACCTGTGTTATTCATCAAGTGTTCATAAACTGGTGTAGGATAAGCTCCCGGGGCGCTTGGTTGTGCTACAACATCGACCGTAATGATTTCAAAACCTTGGACATTACCGTTGCCATCAACTTCGCCACTGCCCCTGCTTGAAACTCCTAGTTTGACTCCCGACTCCAACATAGTCTGTACTAACTGACCCATTGGAGTTGGGAGGATTTTAAGTTTTCCGTAGCCGTTAGGACCGTCCATCCACATCTTGGTAATCATATGACTAACACGATCTAGATTGATTTTTAAATCCTGAGGATGATCAACTTCACCTAGCACGGAGTAACCGCCAGCGATCTGCTCATTGAGCGTCTTGACAGCCCTGCCAATTTCCTGAGAAGAATAAACACGTTGGTTTGCATTACGGATGTCGCCTTGAATGCAAATACCGTTTAAGTGTAAGGACTTACGACCATCCTTACCTTCTTCGCTCTCCAGAACAATCTTAGCCTGGTCGTAACTCAAATGTTCTGCTAGTGTAAGTTTATTCACCGTTTTGTCCTATTATCTACGACCACGGAAAAGGCTTTGCTTGTTATCAGCTTGTTCAGCGGCACCTTTCTTTTCAGCGCCATGTCCTGGCTCTTTCTTAGAGAAAGCATTACCTGCTTTGCCGCCTGGAACATTGATATTACCAGCATTATCTTCTTTTGGATTCTGATCGCTTAGTGCGGAACCTTTGATCTTGCCGCCTGCGCCAACAGAACCACCATCAACACCATTACGTCCGCTTAGGATATTAGCAGTTGTGCCACCCATATCGTTCTTCATGTTGTCGATTGTTGACTTTGTGTTGTCAGCTTTTTCAGCAGCGCCTTTCTTTTCTGCACCGTGACCAGCTGGAACTTTCTCAACATATTCACGAACTGTTTCTAGGTCGAAATCATCTTTCATTTCGTCGCCCATGTCACCCATTTCGCCTTCTTCTTCGCCTTTGAGTGCATCAAACTTAGCTTGTAGTTCGTCAACGATAGCGTCTAGGTCTTGGAAAAGCTCTTCTTCAGACTTTTCACCTTCTTCACCTTCTTCACCGTCTAACTCTGACTCTAAATCGTCAGTAGCATCGCCACCCATTGGAGGCATTTCGTCATCACCTTCTAAAGATAGATCTTCGAAGTTTTCATCCATTTCTTCGTCGTCTTCTTCGGATTTAGCAGCTTCGTCTAGATCTTCATCATCTTCTTCTTTGTGAGATTTAGACGCTTCATCCATTTCTTCGTCGTCTTCATCTTCTTCTTTAGCTGCTTCTTCTAGGTCGTCTTCAATTAGACCTTCATAGATCTCACGAGATTGTTGTACTACATACTCGTGGAATAATTCTTCTGCTTTAGCTTGCTCATCGTTAACTAGATGCTCAAGCATTTGCTGTAATAGCTTATTATCTGCCATGTTGTATTCTCCTTCAAGATGGTTAGGCTGTCAAGTTATTTAATACGTAGATTAAAAACCACCTTTAAATGGTAGTTTTTTGATCAGTTTGATAGGAATATATAGCGGAGGGGAATCTATGTCCAAACTGCTCTATGGTGATATGACTTAGATTGGTATGCGTAGCGCCAAGCTTGTCAGGAACAAAACCTCCGGGTTCTATGACTCTATAGAACTTAAGATGTCTAAATTCCTTTAAAACTTTTTCGGTTTGACTTAACCAGTTTCCAAAATATGTAGCTGCATCGTTACTTTTTTTGTAGTTAAATGTATCAGCGTACACATTATTCAACTTACCGTTAAGACCTTGATAATCAAATCCTAAGATAAAAATCTCTTTATGTCCTTGGCTAGCAGCAAACCATAATGCTGTAGGTCCACTGCTCCATCCTTTATGCGGATTAAAAAGATTTATATTTGCCTTGCTTTTAATGCCTTTGTTAGGATTAGTCCAAACTTGATGTGTTTTATGATAACCAGAATCGATAATTTCGTTGACCATTTTAACGTCGACTGCTATCAAATAATGTGGTTCATATTCTCTATATTGTGCATTGCAGCCGTAGACAAGGCCTTCTTGCAATAGTACCTTAGGATCGACAGCTAATCTGCTGCGTCCATTGCCTAATACAAATGCGGGATTATTATGTAGATGCTTCTGCTTCAACTGGAGTTCCATACATTTGTCTAATGAAACCCATCTCTGATTGTTCTTCTACTTCGTGGGCTTCAGCTTGTAATCTAAGTCTATTGATGTCTCTTAGGGTCAAGCGAAGTTTTCTAGTGTCGGATTTTTTAAGGACAGAACTATCACGGCTGTTATCGTATCTACGATCTACAGCAAAATCATTGTTTTGTTCCTTGAAATAAAAGAATTCTAATAGAAGCATATTGTATTTATTATTGTGGTGGTGCTTCAGCCGGTGCAGCTTCTTCAGCCCCAGGTTCAGCTGCTGCTGCCATATCAGGTGGTGCTTCGGCATCTTGACCTGCTACTTCAGCAGATATTGCACCAGGAGTCACTCCTACTGATCTTAATGCTGTTGATGCATCAGCTGTAGGAGCGAGTCTTGCACCGTTTTCTTCTCTCCAGAGACGTTCATTTTCTTTAATTTCATCCTCGGTCATACCTAAGAATCGTTTCATAGCAAAACGTTTGCTTAGATGAGGAATCTGTGTAAGTTGTGCGAATGTAGCTGCTCTTGCAGTGTCTAGTTCACTTTGACGATAAGCAGCAAAGTTTTGTGGTTCTTGGAACTTTAGTTCAAATAAACTGCTATCTATATTAACGCCTTGGAATGTTAACCAAAGTTTGAACTCTAGATCAAAGTTTTCTACAACCATCGATTGCAATCTCTTGCAATATTCGTTAAAACGTAATTCTTGTATGTAAGCAGTACCTACTTTTCCGTCTGAAATAGTATTTGGCTGCTCGTCGATCGCTGTGGGCAAATAGCTTGCTGGAATACGTAACGCACGGAATAACTTGTTTGTAAAATAACGTAGGTCTGTGATTTCACCTAAGTTAGTACCGCCTGGTAGCGTTTCTACTTTAGAACCACGGCCTTCTGCTGTTTGCGGAAAGAAATAATCTTCGTTTACACTTAGTGGATTATAACTGGCGTCTATGACGTTTGCGCCGCCACCTGTACTACTTGGAATGCGTCTTTGTTGGATTTCATTTTTAACACGCTCAACAAAGCTCATAGCCATGTGTGCTGGCATATTTCCAACGTCTACATAGAAAATACGTCTTTCTGGGGCACGTTGTATACGATAGATAATGATAGCATCTTCAAGCAATTCTTTCTGCTTGTAGACTTTGAATACTGATTCTAATAGGCTGTTACCAAAAGGATAATTGTTGTCTAGTCCTTCTGACAAACTGATGTGTACTACATTTTTTGCATCAACAGTAACTTCGTTTTGTTGATTACTAAACCTAGTTCCTGGAGGTTGTGCTGCTGTACCAACCATTCCTCTACCGAATCCGCCACCGCTGGTATATGAACTTGTTCCGCTAGGAGAAGTATTAGTAGTTCCGTGTGGTGTTACTGCTATTAACTCTTTGAAATTAAAGTTGATATCACGTATAACATATTGTTCAGGAATTTTTCCTTCGCTTTCATTTACAATAATTTTAGATACTTTAGCAGCATCAACAAACAACCATTTTTTAGTCTGCGGATCTCTGATGAAAAAACAGTCACCGTATTTGAAAGCATTACGAACGATACGAAAAATTCTTGTTTCAAACTGTTGATCTTTACACCATTTTTGTAACTGTTCTTTAAGGATTTTTACTTCCGTTGCAGTAGGTTTACCTCTATAAAAACAATGGAATGGTGTGCCATTTTCTTTGTCTTTTTGTGTGCAAAACTCTGCTAGAATATCTAGAGCAGCGTTAACTTCGCTGTCCATATCCATAGTGTCGTACTGCATGTAACGTTCAACACGATTTGGAGCACCAGCGTAAACATCTGGAAGAAAAGATGAATAGTTTGCACGAGCTGGTCCAGGCCGGCCTCTGCCGCTGATTGGGCTTAGGGCTCCGGCTGTATTGTCTACCTTAACAGGTGTAAAATATTTTTTCCAACTCATTTTAAAATCCGATTATGTTATTGTGAATACGTCGTTTGTTAAACCTCTTTGTACAGATAACTGTTTGGCATTGAGATCAACTAGTTCTTTATTTTGTTTGACCAGTAGAGCCATATTAGTATTTAAGGCAGCTATAACATCTTGTGGTGAGTTCTGGCCAGCTAAAGCCATTGCTGCTGCATCGCCTGTTACAGTTCCTGATGCAGCCATTTGTTTTCTAAGCTCTTCTGCTGCTTCTTGTTGCTTCCTTTGTTTTTCCATTTCTGATTCAATAATGGCTTTCTTTTGAGCATCTAGACTTTGACTAGATGAAGGATTAGCCGCTTCTGCTTTGGCTTTAGCAACTGCTTTTTCGTTTTCTCTTACTTGTTTTGCTACAGGACTACCTTCACGTTCGGCAAACTGTTTGAGAAGGGCTTCAGGTCCGGCATTGTAATCCATGTTAGCACATTCAACTGCTTTTTTGATTTCATCAGCGGCTGTTTTAGCACCGGCAGTATCTAAACCTTTTTTATGATCTGCATTTCTTTCATCCAGTCTCTTTCTATCTGCATCTCGCTTATCATCACGTTTTTTACGTTCTTCTTCGCGTTTTTTCTCATCTGCTTTTTGTTCTTCTAGATTTTTCTTTCTGTTGTCTGCTAATCGTTTTTCAAGATCTTCTGTTTTCTTTTTATGTGCAGCTTCTTCTTCTGCAAGTTTCTCTTGTTTTTTAGCTAACTCTGCTTTACCCGAATCAGTAAAGGTCATCTTTTCGTCTAACCATAGATAGAACTTGGCAAACTGCAGGGTCATAGCTTCCCATTTTAGGCTCATGTATTCAGAAACTTCTGAAAGTTTGTTAAAGCTTCTAAAGAAATCTCCTACAGATGTGGCTACTTTATCAAATATATCTGACACATACTTGATAGCAGGAGCAAAGGTATCCTTTAACACTTTTCCTATTCGATCAAACACTGGTAGCACATCTTCTTTTAACAGTTTAGATCCCCATTCTAATGCTTTACCGAATGTGTCTCTGAGCATTTTACCAACATCATCGGCGATCCTTGATACCATCTTAAACGCTGGATACATGTAATCATACAGTGTATCTTTTATTTTGGTAAATGAATCAATAACAAATCGTACACTCTTTGTAAATCCAACTACTAACAGATCGTATAGATAGTTGAATACTGTTTTTACTCCGTCTGCGGCTACCTTGAGACCATCAAGAACTCCCCCAAAACCGCTAAAGGCAATGGAAAGTTCATCCCAGACTACTTTAGCTGCGGTAACTGCTATCATTAATCCACGCCACACTGGATTGAATAGCAGTAGAGTATACATTAATACTTCAAATACCGGTGTTATAAATTTGATCACCGAGCCCAGTGCTGAAAATATAGGCATGACAAAAGTTTTAACAAATCCAACAAAACCCTTAAACATTTCCAGCATGTCTTTAAGTAGACCACTGCTGGCTAAGAATAATGTAAACTCATTACTGATAGCTGCTAGTTCTTCCTGAGCTTTCTGCAATCCTTGGTTCATTCCGTCACTGTTTTTGGTAGCATTCTTTTGTGCGTTAGTGGCAGCTTCCAGTGATTGATCGTGTAGTTTGTTTAATCCAATACTGGTTTTTAATGCATGGTCGAACTCACCACCTGTAGATGACAGAGTCGCTCCGTATTGATCTGTCATTCGCTTACTGGCTCGACCTAAAGATCTGAATACTTCATCTTGCTGTGCAGCCGTTAACTTCTGACCATTTACAGCCATATTTCTCAGCATCTGTAAAGTATTCTGTGCTTCTGCTCCCATCAGTCCTGCTGTTTTTGCATTTTCTGCATTGGTAAAGCTACCAGTTGTTACATAATCTTTAATCATACCGGCAAGTTCTGGACTTGCTTTGTCTGCAGTGGTCAACAATGCTGCAAAACTATCTCTAACATCTTTGCTCTTAGTCGCCATGAATCCATGGAACTGTGCATCCTGCTGTACTTGTGCTAGTTTAGCTTCTACTTCTGCACGTTCCATACCTGTGGCTTTAGCTAAGGCATCAATTTCTTTCATGTACTTTCTGCTGGCTTCTGCCAACTGATTGTTAGTCATGGTTCCTTGACGACCTTGTATCCTTAAGATGTTACCGTAGTTGGCAATACCTTGATTGATCTGTTCTGTGCTGAAACCTAGTGCATAAAGATCTGAACTAGTTGCTCTTACCTGTTTTGAAATCCTTACAAAGTTTTTAGCACCGTCTTCGATATTGCTGCCAAATGCCATTAAGTTGCTACTGTTCTGTCTAATGAACTGTCCAAACTTGCCCATTTCCATGCCAGCCATGCTAGCACTGGCCACGAATGTATTCATACTACCACCAAAGCTAGCGCCACTGGCAGCGGCCGCGAGGTAGCTGTTGTTTAACTTGGTAGCTGATTCGGCTACTGCTCCAAATGCTGAACTGAGTATTCCTCCGACTATCGGTATGTTATTAAATACACCAGCAGCAGCAGTAAGGCTGTCACCTACGTTGGCTATCTGCCTTACTACATCTATTGATTTTTCTGCTAATGCTACAAAAGCACCAGCGATCTGTCCTGCGACTCCTACCAAACCGCCAAATGCCTTGGCCAGTTTTAATGCTGATCCTGCAACTCCACCTAAGGCTTTACCAGCTGTACCTCCACCACCTCCACCTCCTGCGGCAGCAACACCTGTGGCAGCACCTCCACCGCCGGCTGGTCTTCCTCCTAAGGCTTTTAGGATAGCCTGTAGTGTGGCTTCTGAAGCAGCGTTTTTAGCTTCAACGTTGCCAATGCCTGGGATATCAATGAATACACCTGCCATTATATTTTCCTGGGTAAAATGCGCATATAAATACGGTAGTTATAATGTATTTATTGGAGATAAAATGGAAGAAAATACAAATGTAGTTGCTCAAAAAAATCCTTTGAGTAACTGGTATAGACAGCCAAAAATCTATATCAGTTTACCAAGCAAAGGAAAATTTTATCCTCCTGGTGCATTAGATATCAGTGAAAACGGTCAATATCCGGTATATGCCATGACTGCCAAAGATGAACTAATGCTCAGGACACCTGATGCACTGCTGAGCGGTCAGAGCACAGTCGAAGTAATCAAGAGTTGCGTACCAGCTATCAAAGATCCCTGGACCATGCCCAGCATTGATCTTGATTTCTGTTTGATAGCCATACGTATCGCGACCTATGGAGACAAGATGGATGTGGGTGCTAAATGTCCTCACTGCGACAACGACAATACCTACGAAGTCGATCTAGGCAACTGGCTAGGAGTTTTCAATAACTTTGAATATGTAGATCAGATCGATATAGATCCGTTGTCTGTAAAAATCCGTCCGTACACCTATCGTGAAATGACCAAGATGAGTCTTAAAGCTCTAGAACAACAAAAGATTTTCAGTATCGTCAATGACGAATCTATGAGTGACGAAGAAAAAATCGAAAAGTTCAGCAAGAGTTATGTCAAGCTAACAGAAATGAGCGTGGGATTGATCACAGAGTGCATACACAGCATACATACACCCGACGGTATAGTAACTGACAAAACCATGATCAAAGATTTTATTGATAACTGTAACAAAGAAATATTCGATAAGATCAACAATCACTTGATCGATATTAAAGAACGCATCGAGCTCAAGGACATGGAAGTAGCCTGTGGCGACTGTAAAGAAAAGTTTGCCATGCCTATAACCTTAGATCAAGCAAATTTTTTCGCAGTAAGATCTCAAGGTTAACCTTGCCAGAGATCTTACAGGAATCTCAAAATCTAGACAAAGAGGCAAGGGAAATAAAAAAGGACGCTATGAAGATCTGTTGGTACATGCGCGGCCTTAGTTTCAGTGAAGCTATGAATCTCAGCTATGAAGATAGAGAAATAGCCTACGAGATAATCAAAGATAACTTGGAAACTACTAAAAAGACAGGACTGCCTTTCTTTTAAACTTCTCTGCGGAACTGCAACAGCAGTTTAGATTCTTCCGGACTTACACGTTTACCACTGATGGCTGTGTCTATGGCCTGCGTCAGTGCGGTTCTGTCTAGCTGTGTATCTATAGATCCATCTTCCAAACCTTGTTTGAGTTTTGCAAGTGTATCCATGTCGTTTTGATCTAACAGCTCACCGTGATATATCTTGGCCAGCACGGGTTTTTTATTAACGATCTTGTCAGCTTTGGCGGGTTTACTGCCTCCGCTGACTCCCGACAATGCCTGTTTCATAGCATCGTATCCACTCTTGTAACCTTGGGCTGCACGACCAGCAGCCCCGGCTACTGCACCAACTCCCACACCTACATTCCTTGCGACTGTACCTGCAGGTTTCAATGGATTTTCAACTATGACGTCTACTATTCTCATTTGATTCTAAAAAGAGTAACGCTTTCTGTCACTGGACGAGCATATCTAATGAATACACCGTTGCCTACAGATTCATCTATACGTACACGTAGATTTAGATCACTCCAGATCAAACCATGTTCACGCAACATGTTAGTGATTGAACGATACACGCTCTGTGATAGGAATCTTTCACCTGCTTTGGCATTGGCTGACCATGCCTGTTGCAGTGCTGCCACATCCATCCCACGCTGGGCAAATCCCATGATCTTCTGTGCAGCAGCTACACCACTTTCTTTATCACCTTTGGCCATCTTAGCGATATCAGCCTGTACACCTGCTGCCATCTGATCAGGCAATGGTTTAGTACCGCCTTGTACTTTTCTAATATCACCTTTGGCTTTTTCAAATGTATCACTGGCGGCTTTGTTTGCAGGTGCTGCTGTTTTACCTGCTGGCGCTGCTTTTGTTGTTGCCGGTGCGGCCGCAGTAGCAGTTGCAGCTGGCTCAGCGGTTGCTGCGGGAGTTGCAGCAGGTGCTGCATTGGGTTTACCTGTTTCTGGATCATATCCTTGAGGTGCTGCATCAATCTTGGCCTGTGTAGCAGCATCTGGTTTCTTAGCTGCGGGAGCAGCAGCCGGAGCATTTAAATCTGGTTCTGTTTTAGGCTGTCCACTTGCGGTAGTACCTGCTGTTGCTGAACCTGGACCGGCAGCTGGTTTATCTGTAGCTGGTGCTGAAGATGCAGGTTCTGCTGCTGGCGCCGCTGGTTTAGCTGCACTAGGTTCTTTCTGTAATAGATCTGTTAGGCTATCTTTATCTGGTTGGCTCAGTTTGTCTATCATGGCTTTGATCTGACCAACTGGACCGGAAGCTGCGGGTTCTGCTGCTGCTCCACTGCTTCCTGCGGCTGCTGCATTTGGATCAGGATCTCCTGCAACTGTAGCTTTGCCAGACTGGAAACCTTTCTTAAAAGCTCGCCCGATACCTGCAACTCCACCAGCTACAGCACCTGCACCTCTAGCAACTCCACCTACAGCTTTGCCAACACCACGGCCTACAGCACCTATAGCATTGCCTATAGGGCCTTCATCGATTTGTGATTCTATTATGATTTCGTTGATTCTCATGATATGTCCTAATGATAACTTATTTATTAAAAAAGAGCTAAAGCTCTTTTGCGCTTTCGCTTACGCTCAGCGCATTTTTTTTTGAATTTTAGCTTTGCTAAAATTTTTGCGCGAAGCGCAAACTTAGATTATCCAGATTGTTCAGCCACACTTCGCCCGTTGCCGGGCGAAAAAATATTATCCGAGTTGAACAATACCACTTAGCGTTACAGCATTACCGAGGCGGTCATCCGGTACCTCTAGCTGCGTCTTCATAATGACGGCGGTTTACTAAAATACGCTAACACTTTAGTAAACGTGGGGTTTTTCTCCCCTCTTTTTACCCTTACAATCCTTTTCAAACAACTAAATCGCAGGTTTTAAGCGATCTTCATCCATAAATGGGTAGTAGTTGAGTACCACTGCGGCGTGGAATTCCGTCCCTGTGACCACGATTGACCAGGTTTAGAGCGCACGAACTTAGGCCTGCGCCAGCCAAAAAACCGCGTTATTTTGCCTGATTTTGTTCTAAAAGACGTTGCCTAAGTATGTTCGAACCGCCTACTCTGACGTTTATAATGCCATTATAATAGTCATCAGATTCTAAAACTCTGCGTTCAAACTGCTCTCTTGCCTCTAGATATGACATTTCTGCCTTGGATTTGCAAAGATAAAGTATTTCTCTTGTGAAATTATTCGGACCTAGTGCTTGGACATCTGCGTTTAACCTATCGCTAGAACCCCAGTAGTCGCGCCAATCGCTTTCTACTGTACTTCTGCGTTTAAGTTTTTTGCCTTTGAGTGGTGGTTTAGTACGTTTAAACTGTGCTAGTTTCTTGCCTATGTATTTTTGTCCGGTCTGTAGATTCGTGATGAGATAAACAAAGCCAATATAGCCTTCGGGTATTTCTTCTACGGGTTGATTTTGATACGTCCACAGCACTCATTTAGTTACCTTGGGCGGTCTACCAACCATGCCTTTTCTGGATTCTTTACGTTGTTGCCTTTTTTCCTGTATTTCTACTCGCCTTTTACTTGCCTCATTGCGTATTTCCGAAAGCCAATATCGTGCCTTAATGCCTGCTTCGTCGCTGCCTTTATATTCAAAACGTTCCTGCCATTTGAAATACTGCTGGAACGCATGTATCATTTTGTCATGTGATTCTGTACTCATGTAATGATTTCAATATCGTTACTGTAACTAGTAAATCCATTTTCTTTAATCACTTTCAATACATGATTTACGCGACTAGTTAGATCATCTCTATGCGAGATCAAGAATACATTCTTGTCACGCTCGCGAGTCATTTTCTTTAACACAGCGATACTAGATTCAACACCACTAGCATCCATACCACTGTCAACTAACTCGTCGATAAACAAGAGGTTGATGCTATGATATAGATTTTCCCATACATCACGGAACGCCCAGCTTAGACTTAGGATCAATCTATTGCGTTCACCGCGACTTAGATTGTCAAAATCTAGATCCTGCCCTAGTTGAGTGATAATAACGGTTAGGTCATTCTGGAATTCTACAGTATGAGGTAATCCGATCCGATCTAAATAATAGGTCAAACGTTGATTTAAGAATGCTAGATTCTGATCAATAATGCGTTTGCGCACAAAACTGTCCTTGTTAGTCAGCAGTTTATGTAAAAACTCCTGATGATCTTTTATCCTAGTAAGTTCATTTAAGTAATCCCAGCTGATTTCCTGTACAGCACTGGTTTTTAGTTCGGCTATCTGTTCTGTATAGGGATTAGTTTCGGCTTCTTTGATTACTAGGTCTTTTTCTAAACCACTTAATGTATTTTTATGATCCAGAGCCTGCTCTAAATTATCATAGAACACAGAAGGACATGATCCGATTTCGGGCAAAAGACCTATAGCTTCATTAAGTGTTGCTAGTTCTTCTAGATGTTCGGTTATTAAACCGTTACTATCTTCGATCTGTTTATTTTTATTAGACAACATTTCAGTATGCTTGTTGTCATGGATGTCTTGTCCACAACTATGACACTTGTGTTCTGCTAGACTAGATAACTCTTTTTGTAATCGCTCGAGTACTTTCTGTTCTTTTTCTAATGTAGCTGTTTGTTTAGCGATTAAACTAGTGAGACTATCTCGTTCTTTTTTATTTTCATGCCAATCAATCAATGCTCGTTGGCTAGCGATTTCTTTATCAATATCAATATTACTGAGTCTATCAATACTCTTTCTAAGATTCTCTAAGGCGGTGTCTTTCTGCTCTTCCCAAAGCTTCTGTTTACGTTCTAATGCTTCTATGCTTTGCTGAATGCGGTCATTAGATGCTTTCACAGTTTCCATGCGTGTGTTTTCTGTAGAAATAGCATCTTTTGTAGCTTTCATTTGCTCCTTTAGAGTATCGGCTTTTTCACTTAATAAGGTAATACCTAACAGTTGTTCGATGATACTACGCTGATCAGCAGCTTTCATGCTTAGGAAAGGCTCGGTGTAGGTGTTTAACGCCACAAGGTGCTTGAACATTTCATGACTCATGCCGATCATTTCTTCAATGCTTTTTTGTGTTTCTCTAGAATCACCTTGGCTTTCGTCTAGATCATCGAGATCTTGTTCTTGTCCGTTGATACTGAACTTCAGTAAGTTAGGTTTACGTCCACGTTCGATATGATATTCGATACCGTCTTTTTCAAAAGTAACGGTTACTAACATACCTTTTTGATTGATCTTGTTAATAAGATTATCACGTTTGATGTTAGTCAGAGCTTGACCATAGATAGCATAGCTTAGTCCGTTGATGATTGTAGTTTTGCCTGTTCCGTTACGGGCGCCAGAGTCATCACCTCCTAGATCTAGATTTTCACCTAAGACCAAGGTCAGCTGTCCACGGTCAAAATCGATAGCCTGGGTCTGATTACCCACGCTCATAAAGTTTTTAACTGTTAGGTTTTTTATTTTAATCATAGTTCTCTATAGATGTCCAATAACAGGCTTTTATCGTAGTTGTCGCTGTCGATGGCATTGATTTGATTCATCACGATAGTATCTACACTTTCAAACTGTATATCTACTGGTATCTGTGTAGTTTCAACTTCTACTTTTTCAGGGATCAACATCAGCTCTCTGAGTTTATATTGAGGCATGAATGTTTCTCTGATGAAGTTTGCTTCTTCAAAAGTTATGGGCAAATCGATAGTAACACGACAGTGCATTTTTTCTTTGAGTAGTTCGTCGGGTTTATCGATGATTTGACTGAGTTTGTACAATCTATAGATAGGTTGTCCGGGCCAGCTGTGGTATTCTGGTTTTCCGCCCCACTCAAGTACCATCATTCCTCTGTCGTCATCGCCTGCATCTGCATAGTTGTGTGGAAATGCGTTGCCTATGTAGGTAATATTTCTGTTAGTTTGTCGTTTATGGAAATGGCCGCTAAACACATATTCTTGATTAACAAAATGTGTACCCTGTAACTGACCGTGATCTGGCATCTGAACCATAGCATTCATAAAGAAGTTAGGTAACTCTAAATGTCCAAACACATATCTACTCTTGATTTTAGGCACATCTTTCCATTCATCGCCTATTAACCAAGGCAATATAGTCACATCACCATCTGTAAATGGTTCCTTGATAGGGATCACATTAGGAAATAGACGCATAAACTCAACAGAGTTGATTTCACGTTTATCTTTGTAAAACAAATCGTGATTGCCTAGAATAAAATATACCTGTTCAAAGTTTTTACTGAGAAATTCTAAGTTTGAAACAGTATAGTTCATGGTGCTCACATCAGTGGTCGCACGATTATGATGCCAGTCGCCTAGGAAGATCGCAGTTTCACATCCTTTGGCCTTGGCAGTTTCACAAAACCAAAGAACAAACTCTTCACAATCGTTGTTGTGAGTTCTGCTGCCAGATTTCAATCCAAAGTGTATGTCTGTAAAACAGGCTGCTTTTTTGAATAGTTGCATATTGTTAGTTTAAAATATTAAAAAGTAAAGATCAATCCCAATCATTGCTGTCAGTAACGACCGGTGCAGGACCAGCTGGATCTCTACCAGATCCAGAGTTTTGTCTGCTCCAACTTGGGTTCATGCCGTTCATCTCCAATATGTCATCTCTAATGTTCTGGTTACGTTTTTCGATGTTGATGATTCTAACGAATGAATTAGTAACGGCAGCAGTATAATAAGCAAAAGGATTATCAGATTTACTTTCATCAAATTGTAGTCCTATCTGTGTCAGCTGAAGGATGGCTTGACCTTTCATTTCGTCGTTATAGGTATAGCCTCGAACATTACCTCGTGTGGCATATCTGTCGCAGAGTTTTAGAAACATGCGAGCTAGATTATCGGTCATCTGTCCGTGATCTTTGGAAAATACTCCTTTTTTCAATCCGCCTTTCCAATGGCTTTTACCTACACAGATCAAGTTGTCATTATCATCAAACTTCCAATGTTGGAAAGGAGGAAAGTTTACCTTCTCGTGACTATCTGCGGTATTTTTTAGAGTCTTTTTACGACCGGGTGCTAGAGGCACATGTTCAAAAGTCATTACACGAAACACTAAATCATGTTTAGAAATTTTCTTGTAATCGATTTCGAAATCTTTAGCTGGCAGTTTTTTGGCAGAAGCTAGAGATGCTTGTTCGTGGTTAATTTTACTCAGTCTAGCTGCTCTGTTTCTTTTGGCAGTAGCGATAGTTCTTACGTTAATTTTTTCTAAACTGGGTACAATCAGGTCGTAATCTGAATGTAGTTTTGGGTCGTCGTATGAACAATAAGTGTTTTTGCTTAGGTGTATTTCTTTTAATAGATCTTTGTTTGTTAGATATTTTATTTTTGGTGGATTCATTAGTACTCAGTCTCCTAGTAGTTATAATATTAGCACATTTTTATAAAAATAAATAGACTATATGAATGGAATTTGCTCAATATGTCATTATCAATAAGTCCTATAGCTCAGTTAGTAAACAAAATTTCTACATCTCTTGCGCCTGCTGCGGACCAGGCCACTAAAGCTGCCGGTAAAGTAGGAGATGCTCTAGACAAAGCCAATCTTGACAGCAAGATAAATGATCTTGCATCGGGAGTCGGATCAGCCACCAACTGGGCAGGAGGAGTTGGAGGAGGATTTAAAAATGGCGGATTCGGCAGTGTCGGAGTTCCAGGTCAAACAGCTTTAAAAGGTGCATTCTCTCAAGCACAATCATTTGTTGGCGGTGCTGCTAGTAACTTTGCAAAAGCAGTGCCTTCTGTAGCTAATCTTTCTTCTGATGTAAACAGAATAGCATCTAGTTTTAATAAGCTAACTGGCGGTAACTTAGCTGGAGGAATACAAAATTTAGCAGCAGGTATTTCAGGAATAGCAGGACAGGTCAACAATTTACTTAGTCTGCGCCGTGCAGAAAATCTTCCATCGGGAGGCGAACTATTTGCAAAACAAGGTACAGCAACAAAACTTGACAGTTCACCAGCTAACGATTGGAGAGTTAGGATTGATCTACAAAACTGGGGATTGATGGGAAGTAGTCCGTTTATGGATTTGTTAAAAGTTCGTGGCGGAGTAGTTTGGCCGTATGTGCCTAATATCACTTTTAGCAGCAAGGCCAACTACACAAACATAGAAGCTACACATAGCAACTATCCTTTCTTAGCATACAAAAATAGTCAAGTGGATGACATAACTATCTCAGGAGAGTTTAGTGCAGAAACGCAAACTGATGCAGAATATTGGATAGCTGTCACAACCTTTTTAAGATCTGCTACTAAAATGTTTTTTGGTCAATCTTCTAATGCAGGAAATCCTCCAGTTATTTGTAAACTGAGCGGATATGGATCGAACATTTTTAATAATGTTCCTGTGGTTATAAAAAACTTTACTGTAGATTTAAAAGATGACACAAACTATGTTTTGTATGAAAAAACAAAAACATGGGTACCTATCATGAGTACAATATCAGTTACAGTTGCACCTATCTACAATAGAACAAGATTGCGTAGATTTAATTTACAATCTTACGCTTCTGGACAGATGGTAGACGGTCAGAATGTAGGAACAATATAATATGGCCAGATACAGCAACCTTTCTGCTTACGCAAATACACCTGAAAATAATCTTTATCTAGAATTGTTAACGATTAGACCAGTACCTGCCGAGCCCGACGATTTTGATTATGTTATCGAATCTCAATATACACACAGGCCAGACTTGCTCGCCTATGACTTGTACGGCAGTGCTAAGTTATGGTGGGTAATAGTACAGCGAAACATGTCAGTTATTAAAGATCCAATATATGATTTCGAACCAGGAGTGGCTATAAAGTTGCCTAAGAAAAGCAATCTGGAGAAGTACCTAGGAGTATAACATGGCTGACGATTTTATACAAAGACAACGTGCAGCTAGTTTTGCAGCCAATAATATAACTAGGGACCTAGGAACAAACATCGAATCTGCACAGCAGGCAGTTAATACAGCGACAAATGCTGTTGCTGCTTTTGGAAAAAATGCAGGAATAATAAATCCAGAAACATTTAATAATAATCCTCCTACTAATTTTTTAAATTCTAATGCAGCTATACGAACTACTTTTACTCGTCCTAATCTTCCTACGGTAGCTGTTGGTGAAAAGAAAGAAGTAGCGGCATTCAATGCAGCCGCTAAGAAAAAAGATTCAAGAAACCCAAGAAGACCAAAGATAATAACAAATCCCTTAGAAGATTATGCATCTTATAATGTATTATGGACACTTGCAGCTCTAAACAAAGAACAGTTTAATAATCCTAGTTTGTACAGACAGAACGAAAGCTCTTTGAAAAATGTTGTTTTTTCATCAGCCGGAAGATATGGAGCAGAGTATAAAGACCTAACTACTGGTAAAGCAATTTCACAGCGAGTTAACACAGCCTTCGGAGCTCCAGAATACTATATCAATAATTTTAATATGAACTGTCTTATCGGAAATACTGATAAGACCGGTAACAGCAATGCTATAAAATTTAGTTTTGATATCTATGAACCTTATTCTATGGGGATACTTCTGCAGAGTCTGCAGAACGCTGCTATTAAATCGGGATTTGCCAACTACCTAGACAATGCTCCATACGTGTTAAAAATGGAGTTTGTTGGGTTTGACGAACTTGGAAATATCATAAAGAGTGTTAGAGCCAGATATTTTACCATGAAGCTACTTACAGTAAAATTTCAGGTAAACGAATCTGGTAGCGTGTACAAGGTAGAAGCCATACCTTATAATCATCAAGCATTTGCAGATCTAACAAATACCGTTTATACAGATATTAAGATAACTGGAGATCCTAAAGGCAAAGGCGATGTGGTTGAGTTATTAAGCACAGGTCAAAATAGCCTAATGGCAGTTTTAAACAGAAATGAAAAAAAGGTTAAAGCTGAAGGCCTGATAGGTGAAGTAGATGAATATGTAATACAGTTTCCAGAGCAGGCAAATATAATGTATTCGTCTGCAGGCTCTCCGCCAGTTGTAAACCAGGCAACTATCGATCCTAGTAAAGATCCTAATGAAAATAGAGTAGCAGCACAAACGTCTGCATCTAACTCTGCAGAGCTACCAGTGAATAAGATAGGAATATCTAGTTTAGGTTTTGACCAGCGTGACGGTGGAACAGTGATGTTCAAACGAGCTAACGAAATATATGATCCTAAAACAGGTATTAAAAAAGTTGACAATATGGCCATTGACGTAAAACGCAGAGCTTTTCAGTTTGGTCAAGGGCACAGCATTACAGCCATGATCAATCAAATAGTTGTAAGTTCTGAATGGGCCAAGGAAACGATCAAAAAAACAACACCTCAAGGTTTTATTGAATGGTTTAAGATAGATATTCAAGTCGAACTTTTAAAACTAGATGACATTGTTGGCGATTATGCTAAACGCTTTATCTACAGAATAGTACCTTACTACATACACCAGTCGATATTTGCTACAGTTAATCAAGCACCGTTAGGATACACTGAGTTAGAAAAACTGATTGTAAAAGAATACAGTTATATCTATACAGGACAAAATGTAGATGTATTGAAGTTTGATATAAACATCAATAACTTGTTCTATGCCGCAGCCAACCCCGCGCCGTTAAACGAATCTGGAAAGGCTTCGAATCCCAATCAACAAGGATCAACAGCCAATCCACAAAACAAACAAGAAAGAGAACCAGGCAAAGCACCAGCTACTCAGTTAGCTAATGTTGGTAGAGCAAGACCCAAGAGAACGCCGACAGAGTTAAAATTAATAGCAGGCGGATCTAACTATAAAGACACAGAACAAGCGATAGCTGAAATGTTTCAAAGAACATTTGTATCAGGAGCAAGTGTTGATATGGTTTCAGTTGATTTAGAAATACTAGGAGATCCTTATTTTATTATCGACAATGGTTTAGCTAACTATTTTGCAGGAGTTCCTGATCCTTTATCACAGGTTACCAATGACGGGACTATGAACTACGAAAGTGGAACAGTTTATGTTTATCTAACTTTTAGGACTCCTGCAGATGTAAATGAAGTAACCGGTTTATATGACTTCAATATGGCGGCAAAAGAAAGTCCATTTGGTGGAATCTATAGGGTAAACATGGTTGAGAATATTTTTCAAGACGGAGTCTGGAGACAAAAACTAAAGCTACTTAGAATGCCAGGCCCACAAGGTCCAGAGGTTGCAATGATTGGCGGAACTAAAGATCTTCCACAGGACAAAAATCAACCTATTGGTATTAAAACAACAGAACCAGTACCGGAGCAACCTACTCCTACGGATGATCCTAATAAGACCACACCGCCGAGAGCAGATATACAAATAGCCTAACGAGAAAATATGCCTTATCTAAAACGAACTACAGCAGAAGCAGACGTATCCAGAAGTAGAATGGGATCGGGTATACACCTGGCCCGTGTAATCAGCAATCTAGATCCTTCGTTCATGGGATCCTTAGAAGTTGTTTTATTAAGAGAAATGGCCAACAGTCCTAGCGACGATGCTCAAACGCTAATAGTAAGATATGCCAGTCCGTTTTTTGGTTATACCCCATATGAATACATGGGACTTAATACAGGAGAAGCTTCAACTCGAGAAGGGTTCGACGATACACAAAAAAGTTATGGTATGTGGTTCGTACCCCCCGACATCGGAGTAGATGTTTTAGTAATGTTTGTAGATGGAGATCCGGCTCAAGGTTATTGGTTTGCCTGTGTTCCAGCTAAGTTTACAAATAATATGGTTCCTGGTATCGCAGGCAGCACAGAATATTTTGCAGATCCAACAGATAAAAAGAAATATAATGTAGGGTCGTTACCGTTGCCTGTAGCTGAATATAATAAACGTATAAATGCAAAAAATGAAGCTAGACCGGATGTAGAGAAAGTTAAAAAACCGGTTCACCCTATAGCTGAAAGATTCTTGCAGCAAGGATTATTAGAAGATGACACTAGAGGAGTAACAACTAGTTCAAGCAGAAGGGAAGCTCCGAGTTCAGTTTTTGGTATTAGTACCCCAGGTCCGTTGGATAGAAGATCGGGATATAAAAAAACCAAAGTTGGAACCAAAGATGAAGAGACAGAAGTATCAATACCAGTAGGACGTTTAGGCGGTACTCAACTAGTCATGGATGACGGAGATGAACGATATCAAAGGAAAACTCCTGCAGGTACCGGAGGTGTGGATTATGCTAAAGTATTAGAAGGTGAAACCGGTGATCCTACTATTCCTTATAGCGAATATTTTAGAATCAGAACAAGAACCGGTCATCAACTATTGATGCACAACAGCGAAGATCTAATATACATCGCCAACTCGAAAGGATCTACATGGATAGAACTTACCAGCAATGGTAAGATAGATATCTATGCAGAAGACAGTGTAAGCATTCACACAAAAAATGATTTTAACTTTTATGCTGATAGAGACTTTAATCTAGAATGTGGCAGGAATGTTAATATCAAAGCCAAAGGCCGATTAAATGGAGATTTTAATCAAAATATTCATTTACGTTCCGGATTAGATATGAAAGTTTTTGTAGCGGAGTCATTAGATTTAAAAGTGACCACTGCTGCTAAAATTACCACAGGCGACTCTTTAGATCTAGCAGTAGGTAGTAATATAAAGATGACTGCCTTCGGCACTACCGACATCTATTCTTCCTCTGCATTAAAGATAACATCGGGCACGACTATTGATGTGGGAGCAAGCGGGAAGATAGTCGTTTCAGGCGAAAGGATAGATCTAAACGGTCCTAAAGCCGCAGCAGCAGATACAGCAGAGTCAGCAGCTACAGCACCACCATTAAGCACACATGAAGTACCGGCGACAGCCGCTGCTAACTGGGCACAAACAAAATATGCAGCAGGAACAATACCTAGTATCATGTTACGTGTTCCTATGCACGAACCGTGGCCGTTACATGAAAACTTTGCACCACAGATCGTAACCCCTAGCGGTACAGACAGAGAAGTTGGTGGTGCATTAGCCAATGAGCATAAAGCAACAACAGCCGCCAGCCAGGTAACTGCATCTGCTGCTCACGTAGCCGAAATAAATGACTACGATGCTAAAGTTCCAGATAAGGTCACAGGGAAACCTGTAATACCCGATGCTATTGACATACCACCAGGTGGTATAAAATATACAGCGGATTTCTTTGCACCTAGCAAATACGGAAAACGCACGGCAGAAAATCTTAACACATTAGATCCTTCAGTTCGTGTAGTTTTTGCCAAAGCTATCAAGGCATTTATTGACAGGTATTATTCAGAAGGATGGGACATGAGTGTATCAGAATGTCTGAGACCTTTGTCTAGAAGTAAAGAACTGTACGAAGCTTTTATTGCAGGACGTGGTCCTCAAGCAGCCAGTCCTGGAAACAGTTGGCACAACTACGGCGCAGCAGCAGACATACTGATCTATAAGAACGGCGTATGGGATTCGCTAAACAAGTCAGGTGCTTACACAGGATTTGCACAACAGTTTTTAAGACAGTATGGCCTGCACAACAATGCAGGAGCCAACGATAGCGGACACTTTGTTCCTTTACAGATGTCAGTTGGTGTACCAAAATCTGTGAAAACCGGTGCAGTAAAAATATCTGAAATCATGGCTGGTACAAAAACAGTTTAATAGGAGAATACAATGGCTAGATTATATCAACAAAAAACATTGGCCAAAAATACTGCCAGTGTGGGCGATCAAAATCAAGGTGTATTCACCTATAAAGGATTCAGCTCTACAGCACCTACAAAAAACTTTAAGCTATACGACATCGATATTGTTAAACAGGATCTTATCAATCATTTCTATATTCGCAAAGGTGAAAAACTGGAAAATCCAGACTTTGGAACCATCATATGGGATATGTTGTTTGAACAGTTTACGCCAGATGTAAAAGATATGATTGTCAAAAATGTCGAAGAAATTATCAACTACGATCCGAGATTGGTCGTACAAGATATCGAGATAGATTCGACAGACATTGGCATTAGGATCCAAGCTAACATAGTTTATCTGCCTTTTAACATTACAGAAAGTATGATTTTTGAGTTTGATAGAAACAATAACATCATAAACTAAGCACTTTATAAATGCTGGTAAATATGATAAGAGAACTAAGATATGACAACTACTAATAGACAAAATAACTTAATTTTAAATCAAGATTGGACAAGGATATATCAGACATTTAGAAATGCTGATTTCAAGTCTTACGATTTTGAAAATCTTAGACGTGTCATTATTACCTATCTTAGAGAAAATTATCCAGAAGATTTTAATGACTACATTGAAAGTTCTGAATATCTAGCTTTAATAGATGCTATCGCTTTCTTAGGTCAAAGCCTAGCTTTTCGTATTGATCTTGCTAGCCGTGAAAACTTTATCGAGTTGGCAGAAACTAAAGAAAGTGTTTTAAGAATAGCTCAGATGTTGAGCTACAATGCTAAGAGAAATGTAGCAGCTCAGGGACTATTAAAATTTGTTTCAGTATCTACTACAGAAGATCTTGTAGACAGCAACGGTAGAAATTTAGCTAATCAAATAGTAAGTTGGAACGATCCCACAAATAGTAACTGGCTAGAACAGTTTATAACTGTTTTAAATGCATCGATGTCTGACAACACTGAGTTTGGTCGCAGTCAAGGTACTGCTACTATTTTAGGTATTCCTTCAGAACAATACAGATTCCGCACTTCTTCTACAGATATTCCTCTCTTTACTTTTTCTAAAGCAGTAGCCGCTAGAGGAATGACATTTGAGATAGTCAGCACAGCATTCAAGGACAGCGAAAATTATTACGAAGAACCGCCAGTTCCTGGCAATCAGCTAGGCTTTGTTTATAGAAACGACGGAGCAGGAGCAGGAAGTCCTAATACAGGATTCTTCTTGATGTTTAAACAGGGAAGTTTAGAGATAGCGGATTTTAACATAGCTGTTCCTACTACAAATGAACGCATCGCGATCGATGCACAAAATATTAATAATAATGATCTATGGTTGTTTGGAATAGACAGCACAGGCATACAATCTACGCAATGGACTCCAGTTAGCTCATTATTAGGTAATAACATAGCTTACAACAGTTTACAGAAAAATATAAGAAATATTTTTTCTGTACAAACAAAAGAAAATGATTCTGTAGATCTAGTATTTTCAGATGGAGTCTATGGAAATTTACCTCAAGGAACATTCAGGATCTATTATAGAGTAAGCAATGGCTTGACCTATACAATATATCCTAATGAGATGAAAGGTATTAATATTTCAGTACAGTATCTGAATAAAAACAATGTTACTCATACATTGACCATTGGATTAGCCTTGCAATCAACAGTGGCTAATGCCAATGCATCAGAAGATATTGATACTGTAAGAACTAATGCACCGGCTTCTTACTATACACAGAACAGAATGATAACTGGGGAAGATTATAACCTTGCCCCACTTACAAGCTCACAGAGTATTATCAAAGTTAAAGCAGTTAACAGAACATCGAGTGGAATATCTAGAAACTTTGACATTATAGATGCCAGCGGAAAATATTCTAGTGTTAATGTATTTGCCAGCGACGGGTATATTTACAAACAGGAAAATGAAAGATCTCTTTCTTTAAAATACACCAACACTTTAGATATTATTAATTTTATACGACAAAACTTAGAGCCTCAGTTTAGTAACTCGGAAGTATATAATTTTTATCTTACTAAGTTTGATAAACTTTTGTTTACCGATACTAATACAGTTTGGCAATCTTTAACTACAAGCCCATCGACGGGATATTTTAAAAATACAGTTGACAATTCGTTATTAAAAGTTGGATCGTATTCTACAAGTACATTAAAATATTTTACTCCTGATGCTCTAATAAAATTTGTTCCTCCGGCAGGCTATGCGTTTAAAAAGAATAAACTCGTAGTTGCAAATGCTAATGATCCGGATCAAGTAGATAGATTATGGGCAAAAGCAGTTAGGATTTCAGGCGACGGCACTAATGCAGGTCGTATTGATCAGACAACTAGATTGGGTCCTATAACACTAAGCGAATCGGTTCCGAACGGATCGATCGCTGCTAGAATATTACCTAAGTTTGTTACAGATCTACCAGTATCTTTAGAATCACAGTTAGTGTCTCAAATCACTAACAATCAAGATTTTGGATTGAGATTTGATATCATTGAACAGCAATGGAAAATAATCGAAAACACAAATCTAAATCTTTCGGACGATTTTAACCTTGGTAAAGCAGGTGACACTACAAACGCTAATCTTGATAGTTCTTGGATTTTTGCTTTCGTTCAGAGAGCAGGAACTTACACGATTAGAATAAGATATCTAAGCTATATCTTTGGTAGTTTGAAACAAAATAGATTTTATTTTGATGTTAACGAAAAAAAATATAATGATTCGATTGGTAGAGTTGTTAAAGATACTGTAAATGTTCTTAACATAAACAAAAAATCAAATCTAATAACACAACTACAAAATGATTTAATTTTTGAAATAACCGATTCGATAAAGTTCGATGACGGATATGAAAGTAACAAAGAAATAAAAATTGCATTTAAGGATTCTGACGACGATGGAGTTATCGATAATCCAGAAGAGTTTGAAATCTTAGTCGGTACTGATCAAGAGTTAAACTATCTGTATTTTGAATTAATCACCGATGAATATGGTACAGAGACTTTAAACCTATTAGATAATAGCAATGATATTTTTATAGCAGTTGAAAAACAAAGTCTAATAGATTTAACAGATACTATTACGTATCCAGATAATCAGTTGATTTATTTTTATGACACAAATGAAAATGTCGTTAAGAAAGTTGTAAGAACTACTGATTCAGATGGAAGAACGACCTCATTGCTCGAAACACAAAATCAATATAGAGCGTACATAGGCAGACGTGATTTAAAATTTCAATATGTGCATAATGCCAGTGTTGACCGAAGGATCGATCCTAGTGTAAGTAATATTATTGATTTGTATCTGTTAACAAGATCATATGACGAATCATACAGAATATATCTAGCTGGCGGTCTAGAAACTGAACCAGAAGCCCCTACTACCGAAACATTAAGAGTAAACTTTGGATCTACATTGTCTGCTATTAAATCTATCAGCGATGAAATAATTTATCATCCAGTGAGATATAAAGTTCTATTTGGTAGCAAAGCGGATGAAAAACTACAGGCTTCTTTTAAAGTAGTGAAAAATCCTAACAGAACTATCAATGATAATGATTTAAAAGTAAGAATAGTGGCGGCTATAAATGAATTTTTTGATATTAATAACTGGGATTTTGGAGATAGATTTTACATGAGTGAAATGGTAACTTATATCTTAAACTCAGTGGCTCCGGATTGCAGTAATATAGTTATTGTTCCGAGACAGGCTTCTCAGGTATTTGGCAGTCTCTTTGAAATACAAAGTGGACCAGATGAGATATTAATAAGTGGAGCGACAGTTGATGACATCGAAATCGTAACTGCTATTACGGCAGCAGAAATAAATGCGTCTATTCAATCAGTGGTAACAAGTACATAATATGGCAAAGAAAATCTATCCTAATAGTGAACTACCTATAAGAAAAACTTCAGAACTTTTACCTAAAGTTTTTCAGACATCGAATAACGATAAGTTTTTATCTGGTACGTTAGACCCTTTAACTCAACCAGGTGTTTTACAAAAGCTTACAGGTTATATAGGTAGACGTCATGGAAAGACCTATAAAGGTAAAGATTTGTATCTTGATACCGATCAAACTCTAAGAAGTAGATATCAACTAGAACCAGCGGTGGTACAAAAACGTCATGGTAATGTTGAACGTTTTTACGATTATCTAGATTTTAAAAATCAACTTAAATTTTTTGGAAATAATAACGAAAGAGACGATAAGATTACCGAACAGGAACATTACACATGGAATCCTCCTGTTGATTGGGACAAGTTTATTAACTATAGAGAATATTTCTGGGTTCCGGAAGGACCTCCGTCTATTTCTATCTCTGGCCAGTCGAGTAAAGTCGTAAGCACCTATAGAATCGTATTAAGTTCGACTTCTAACTCTTATGTTTTTAGTCCTGACAGTTATACAAATAATCCTACTTTAACGTTATTCAGAGGACAGACCTATAACTTTAGAGTAAACTCTCCTAACCAACCTTTTACTATTAGAACAAACTTTGATACAGGTTCGTTGTTGTATGTTCCTGGTAGAGCATACCTTGCAGGATCTAAAGTAGTGTATGATGGAAAACTGTGGTCTGCTAAAACCGACATCCCTGCAAGCGATGGCAGTACCATAACAGTAGATAGCCAAGATTGGCAGTTTGTAGAAAATATTTCAGTAGGATCAGTTTTAGATTATAATGACGGTGTATCAGAAAACGGTATAGAATCAGGAACAATGACTTTTACTGTTCCTTATGACGCTCCGGATATTTTATACTATCAAAGTTCAAATAATCAAGATATATTTGGTAGGTTCCTTATCGGAGACATCGAGGCTAATACGTTCCTTGATGTAGAAAAAGATATCATAGGCAAGATAACATTTACATCTGGCAACGGTATTGCATTATCTAATGGAATGGTACTTGAGTTTAGAGGTAATGTTACACCGTCGAAATATTCCAGCGACACGTGGGTAGTTGAAGGAGTAGGCGATAGTATTACTTTAACAAAATTTTCTGATTTGCAGGTGCCTATTTTATCTGCAGACGTTCCAGAGGTTTTATTTGATAACGAGGGGTTTGATACACAACCATTCGACGATGCCGCTGCTTATCCTACCTATAAAGATTATATCACTATCAGAAAAGATAGCATTGATAGAAATGCATGGAGTAGATATAACAGATGGTTCCACCGATCTGTACTTGAACAGGCCTATAAACTAAGAGGACAAGATTTTCCAGCTACAGAAGAAGCTAGAGCTAAACGTCCTATTATTGAGTTCAAAGGAAATATAAAGTTATACAATCACGGCGGTCTTGCTAAACAGACGGTAGATTACATTGATGATTTTACTAAAGACATTTTTAGTTCAATCGAAGGAAGCCTTGGATATAATATCGACGGCGAGCAGTTGTTCAACGGTGCTAGAGTTTTAGTAACCGCGGACACTGATTTATTAGCAAATAATAAAATTTATGAAGTGCAGTTTATTACTCATAACGGCACAAGACAGATACATTTAGCAGAAACTGATGATAGTGAATCTATCATCAACGAAGGTATTTTAATAGCCAGGGGAAATGTTAACAGTGGTAAGATGTTTTACTTTGATGGCTCAACATGGAAGCCAAGTCAACCTAAAACAAAAGTTAATCAGCCACCGTTGTTTGATGCTTTCGATGATCAAGGATCAAGTTTTTCAGATACCACATTCTATCCTGTTAATACTTTTAGCGGAACAAAAATATTTGGTTATAAAATAGGTAATGGAGTAGTAGATAAAGAACTAGGATTTTCATTAAGTTATCTCAATATTGATAATGTGGGAGATATAGAGTTTGAATGGGCTTGGGAATCTGATAGTTTTGAATATACCGTAGACCAACTTGTTTATAAACAAGATATCGCAGAAGGTTATTTTAAATCTAATCTCGATGATAAAATTTACAATGGTTGGATTTCCTACAATAATAAGTTTTCTCAACCTATATTAGACAGCAAAATTGTTACTGAATCTACAGACACGATAGAGTTTAACACAGTAGATTGGGATATCTTTGATACATTAACAGACAGCAAGATCAAGTTTTATGTCAACGGAGTTCATATAAGTGATTCATACACACGAAATAAAGGTGTGTTTACTTTTAATAGAACGTTCAATATAAATGATGCGGTAGTTATTAAAGTTGTAGCAGATATAGCTCCCGACCAAGGATATTATCAGATTCCTGCAGGACTAGAGAAAAATCCGTTAAACAATTTTATAAATGGATTCACTTTAGGACAGGCTGTTGATCATATTTCTACAGCGGTAGAGTTTAGTGAAGATTTCACTGGTCTGTTCCCCGGAAACTGCAATCTAAGAGATATCAATGATTATCATATCTATGCTTGCAGATTTTTAAAGCACTCTTTTGTTGCACCGATGTCTATATTTCTATTAGCAGATAAGACACAGAACTTAATAAAATCGATACAGTTTGCTAAAAAGAGTTACACAGATTTTAAAAATAACTTCTTGACAATAGCGCAAGAAATAGATTACAACGATAATATTCCTAATTTTGTTGATGACATTTTCAAAGCTCTTACAAAGACCAAGAATGTAAAATCACCGTTTTACGACTCTGATATGCTAGGCACAGGAGCCTACACTAGTATAGTTTACAAAGTAGAAGATCCTGGTATCAAAGTTTTTGCATTAAACGAAAAGTTTACTTTAGAAGAACTTAGCAGAACATCGGTTTATGTTTATGTAAACGGAGAGCATTTATTAAATGAATCTCAATATAAATTTAACTCAACTTTTGGTTTTGTTGAACTGCTGGTTGATTTATTAGAAAATGATGTTGTTGAGATTAGAGAATATCTAACCACATCTTCTTCTTATGTTCCACCTACTCCAACTTCTATGGGATTGTATAAAAAATACACACCGATGAAGTTTGTTGACGACACTTATGTCGAACCTAGAGAAGTCATACAAGGACATGATGGAAGTATCACATTTTGCTATGGAGACTATAGAGACGATCTACTATTAGAGCTCGAATATAGGATTTATAATAATATCAAGAGAAAATATGACGAAAATCTATTTGATATCGATCAACTTATCAGCGGATATTATAGGACTGGTACTTACACAATCAAAGAACAGGACGATATAGTTTCTCAAGATTTCCTAAAATGGATACAGAACACTAACGTTAACTATACACTCAATACCTATTTTGATTCTCAAAATAGTTTTACGTATACTTACACCAATATGACAGACCCCACTGAAACACAGGGCCTGCCAGGATATTGGAGAGGAGTGTATAAAAAATTCTATGATACAGACAGACCTCATCGTTGTCCGTGGGAAATGCTTGGGTTCAGCGAAAAACCAAGTTGGTGGGATTCGCAATATGGTCCAGCACCGTACACAAGCGGTAACTTATTACTATGGGAAGATTTAAGAGACGGTATTATTAGGCAAGGCACTAGAGCAGGACAGTATGAAAAATATAAAAGACCGTCTATACTTTCTCACATACCAGTTGACGGTGACGGAAAACTGTTAAGTCCTTTAGATTCAGGACTTGCTAGAAACTTTTCTTTAATCAATAATCAAGGACCTTTTGCTTTTGGTGATGTATCACCTAGTGAGTATGCATGGAGATCAAGCTCAGAATGGCCGTTTTCATTAGTAATGAGTTTATGTCTATTAAAACCGTTACAGTTTATCGGAGAAAACTTTGATCTAAGCAAAGTTAATAAAAATAAAATAGGACAGAAAGTCAACTCAAAAAATAGATTTATTCAACTCAGTGATTATATTATTTCCGATGATTTAGCTGTTCTTGATGTAGGTCTGATAAAATATGTAAAGGCATATGTAAAATCTAAAAATTTAGATGCTAGTCTGATAGCTGAAACTTTTGAAAATCTAGATGTAATACTTTCTTCTAGAATGTCAGGATTTGTTGATAAAGCTCAACAGAAGTTTTTATTAGATTCTAAGAATCCATCTAGTTCTAGTTCTAGCATTTTCATTCCCCCTGAAAACTATGATATTATATTCAATGTAAGTTCACCTATAGACAGTGTATCTTATAGCGGAGTGATTTTAGAAAAATCTCAAGGCGGCTGGATAGTTAATGGTTATGATGATATCCAACCATATTTCAACTATCATTCAGCGGTACCTAACCAGAAAGATCCTCTAATATCAGTTGGAGGAGTTAGCGAAAAGTTTTTTGTTTGGGCTGAAGACACAAATTATACTAATGGGTCAATAGTTCGCTATCAAAGTAACTATTACAGAGCATTATCTAGTCATAATAGTGGTAGCGGCTTTGACAGTAAACAATGGCAAAAATTAGCAGATCTTCCTAAGGTTGGATCAGTTGACGCTCAAAGACGTCGAACCTTTAACACATTAACAGTTAGAAAACTAAGTTATGGAACACTGTTAACTAGCGTTCAAGCTGTAGTTGATTTTCTATTAGGTTATGAATCCTATTTGATATCTAAAGGATTTGTATTTGACGGTTACGATACAGAAAATAAAGTAGCTCAAGATTGGTTGACAGGATGTAAAGAGTTTATGTTCTGGACCAAGCACAACTGGGCCATTGGTTCGCTATTGACCTTAAGCCCTTCGGCTCAAAAAATACAGATTAACAATGCTATCGGAGTTGCTGATAATATTTTAGAAGGATTTTATGATTATCAAATATTAAAAGCTGATGGAAAACCTTTAGCTATTAATTTTGTAAATGTTAATAGAAGTTTCCAAAAAATAGAAGTAGAAACCACTAATACTACAGATGGTATCTATTATTTGAAACTTTACTATGTATTAAAAGAACACGTTGTTGTATTCAGCGACAGAACAGTGTTTAATGATCTTATTTTTGATAAGACGACCGGTTATAGACAGGAAAGAATAAAATCGTCAGGATTCCGAACAGTAGACTGGGACGGAGATTACACTAGCCCCGGATTCTTATTTGATAATGTTAATATCCAACCATGGCAACCTTTTACAGATTATAGATTAGGTGACATTGTTTCCTATAAATCATTCAACTGGACAAGTCTAGTTAATCAGCCAGGAACAGAAACTATTAATCTAAACAACTGGTCAAAGTTAGACACCACACCAGAAAAACAACTAGTTGCAAACTTTGATTATAGAATAAACTCAATGTATGACTACTTTGATGTTCTATCAGACGGTTTGTCGACAAGTCAGCGAGATTTAGCAAGGCACACCATAGGTTATCAAACTAGAGATTATTTGAATAATCTGTCAGAAGATTCTGTAACACAGTTCTTATTATATCAAGGATTTATCAGAGAAAAAGGCACAAAAAACGCCATCACGAAAATATTTGATAAGTTAAGTAGATCAGGAACAGACAGTGTTACTCTTAATGAAGAATGGGCTATAGTAACAGGAAGAGTTGGAGGTCTTGATCAAACTCACGAGCATGAGCTTGAGATTGTAAAAAAGAATATTAAACTAAATCCTCAACCTTTCATAATACAATATCAACAATCTCAGAATCCTTCAGATCTGTATTATAGAGTGATAGGCAGCGATTTTACTATCACCTCTCTGCCATTTAACAAAGATATCGTCCCGACCACTACTAATGTCTTGCAGGAATTTGTTGCTGGATATGTTAAGGCAGATCAGATCGAACATGCTGTAAAAAACAGAGATGATCTATTAACATTAGATATTTCGACCATTAAGGAAAACGAGCATATCTGGGTCGTGTTCGATGGACCATCATGGACAGTATTACGACTTAATGAAAATGCTTTATTAAAAATAGATTCTATAGAAAGAGCAGCGGATACAGTTTTACTTGTAACGTTTAATAGACCACATCTATTTGAACAGGGAAATATATTTGGAATAAGAAACTTAGAAAACTTAACTGGTTTCTATAAGGTTGCAACTATAGAATCCTCTATATCTATAACTATCACAGTAGCCAATACTTTAGAAACTCCTGTTACTGATGATAGTTCGTTGATATCAATAAACTTACTAACAGAATGTAGAGTACAAGATTATCAATCTCTTGATCCTAGTGCTGCTGCATTGTTGAAAAATAATTCTAGATTATTTGTTGACAACAATGGAAGTGACAAGTGGGAAGTTATAGAAAAAACAAACCAGTTTATATCTAAAGAAGTTGATAACTATGGTATTTCTACACCTTTAAAAACTGGTACCAAAGTTCTTTATGACAACGTGAACAAGCATATGATCACTAGCATACCTGGATCGGGATATGTTATGGTGTATGTTGAAGGACCACAGGGATTATTATTAAAACAAATCATAGCAGCTCCAGTTGGATATACAGATATCGTTCTAGGAACATTCGGCGAAAGCATGACATTAAGTCCTGACTCTAGGTTCTTGATAGTAGGATCGCCATTAGCTAGCGGCGTACCTACTACATTTAGAGGTGAATGGGATTCGGGTGTTACATATGGCATAAACGATGTAGTATTATACGGAGGAGTGTTATATAAGGCAGTGAGTCCATCGGGTCCTGACTTTAGCACTCAGGTTGCGATTAATACAGAAGACTGGATAGAGACATCATTAGTTGAAACCTATACAGGAGTCCAGGGTGATCAGTTTTATCAACAAGGTATGGTTTCTGTTTACGAATGGTCAAACGGAAAATACACACTGCATAAAAATCTAGTCAGTGCCAGACCTTCCGACGATGAGTTGTTTGGATCAGAAGTAAAAATAGGTTTCGAAAAGAATCATTATTATCTTGCTGTTTCTGCTCCAGGAGCGGTAAACAACACAGGTAGAGTTTATCTCTTTACCTATAACGGAACAGAATGGTCGCATCTAGAAAATACAGCCTATAAAGGTGTGTATGATACCGGCACTTCCTACGCCAGCGGCGATATCGTATGGCAGGGATCTACCGATCCAGTTGCTGAAGGAGTCCGTGGAAATCTTTGGATGTCACTAGATGACAGTACCAGCGACGGTAGTACTATTACAGTTGAGTCCGGTAACTGGTTAAAAGTTAGCGACATTTCTACTCATTGTTCGTTGCCTACTAATATTGCGCTTGAAGACGATGGATCGACGTTAGAGTTTACATTAACAGGATTATTGTCAGGAAATCAAATGGCTGAACAGGTTAAACAAGGTGACAAGTTCGGTACAAGCATGGCTATGAGTAACGATGGCAGCATATTAGTAATAGGTGCACCTTACAGCGATGGCCAATGGTTCCCTAACTATCGAGGAGTTTGGAGACCCGATGTTGAATATGTAGAAGGAGAAGTGGTAAAATTTGCATCTCCCGGCGTACAGGAATCTTATCAATACTATAGACTAGAGGACGTTAGTTTAGGTGCAGACAGTGTTCTTAGAAGTTATAACGAGGATCCAAGTAACACCGCTAACTGGCAAGTTATAGGCGACAGCACCACTGAATCTTCTGGTAAAATATTCGTGTATCAAAGAACACCGTTTGGTAGTTACGAACTTAAACAAATGATTAATGCAGGATCTATATCTAGTTTCAGCGATGTAGAAAGTGGATTGATCATAGCTACCGGTGATCAGTTTGGTTTTTCAATGGATATAGATGGCACCGGAGATATGCTAGTAGTATCTAGTCCGAGGTCTGATATAAATCTACAGGATCAAGGATCGGTGTACATATTCAACATTGATCGAAATGCTTTTGAATACAGACTAAAACAGAAATTAATAAGTTACGAAACATATCCAAATGAATATTTCGGATATGGAGTATCTATAAGTCCAGATAAATCTAGAGTAGTTGTGGGGGCAAGAAATACTCCCACAACATATCCTGTATATTTTGATTTATTTGTTGGAACTACATTTGATCAAGGCAGGACTACTTTTGTACAGGATCAAGGTTATACAGGAGCAGTTTATGTTTTTGATAAAAAAGATCAAAACTACTTCCTGGTACAAAAACTAGAAGAAGATTTAAGTGCGTTTGAATCATTTGGTTCTAGTGTTGACTGTGTCGGAAATATCATAGTGGTCGGTAGTCCAAACTATCGTCCGCCAGTGATACATCAAACAGGGATCCAGACATTTGAAGGACCTGCATTGGGTATTGCAAGGTTATATAAAAAGGATCTAGATCACGAACCGTGGAATGTCATAGGTCAACAATCGACTGTAGTTGATATTAACAAAGTAAAGAAACTAGAGTTGTACGACAATGTTTTAAACTATAAGATACAAGATTTGGATTATATAGATCCTGCCAAAGGTAAAATCGTAAATCTTGCTGAACAAGAAATTGCATTTAAAACATTCTATGATCCAGCGATTTATAGTCTAGGAACTGAAGATCAAGTAGTAGATCCTGAAGTGCCATGGATGGAAAAAAATGTTGGAAAGCTATGGTGGGATCTTAGCACTGTAAAATGGTACGATTACGAACAAGGAGATCTGGCCTATAGAAAAGGTAACTGGGGAAGACTCGCACCGTTTGCCAGCGTGGATATTTACGAGTGGGTCGAAACAGTATTGTTACCTTCAGAATGGAGTATCCTAGCAGATACTAACGAAGGACTGTCTCAAGGTATCTCGGGACAACCGTTATATCCAGACGATACAGTATATTCTAAAAAAGAATTTTTCAATAGTACATCTGGAAGAGTAAACAAAACTCTTTATTATTATTGGGTAAGAAATAAAACTACCGTACCTAGCAATAAGCCAGGAAGAACCAAATCTGCTGCAGATGTAGCAGCACTAATAGTTTCTCCACAGGATCAAAATCAAACATTCTTGGTGTTAGCTAACTCAGATCTAATCTTTGGGTATAATCTAGAAAATGTTTTAACTTCAGATACTGCACTAATTAACTTCCAGTTCTACGGTGACGAAAGCAGAAAAGTACCAGTGCATAGTGAATATCAACTATTAGTAGAAGGTGATGCAACTAGCTTACCTAACGCTAAAATTGAAAACAAGTGGATAGACAGCTTAGTTGGTGCTGACGCAGCCGGTAATAAAGTTCCCGATGAAAAGTTGAATAGCAAACAGAAGTATGGTATACAGTATAGACCAAGACAAACTATGTTTGTTGACAGGCTATCGGCGTTAAAAATTGTAATAGATAAAGCTAATGCCGATCTGCAGGAACAACCGTATGCAGACATTGTTGAGTTTGGGCGTTTAAATTCTGTTGACCCATTGCCCGAAGAAATTTTAAATCTATATGATATAGCTGTAGACAGCTATGACGATCTATTAGTCATCGGTACAGCAAGGTTAAGAAGAGCAGTATTGCAAGCCAACATTGTAGAGGGACAACTTGATACTGTAGATATTATAGATCCGGGTTTTGGTTACAGAACAGTGCCACCTATAGAAATATTAGGTGATGGATTTAATGCCGCAGCTGAAATAGAGTTAGATAATCAAGGTAGAGTGGCATCGGTTACGATCACTAATAGAGGTAAGAAATATTCTACATGTTCTATTTCTGTAAGATATTTTTCTGTATTAGTAAACAATGATAAAAACATAGGTAATTTCTGGAGCATTTATTCTTGGGATAATAATAGGACTACTTGGTTCAGAGCTAAAACTCAAGCCTATGATACTAGAAAATACTGGAACCTAGTTGACTGGTATGCTACAGGATATGATAGTCGTTCGAGAATAATCCAAGAGATCGATTTAATCTCACAAGAAGAGTTTATTGATACAATGATAGGAGACGTTATTCGAGTAAAAGAATACGGCTCTGGCGGATGGGTTCTACTTGAAAAAATACAGCATACCGGGGATAACATTCTTGATAGATATAAGATTGTAGGTAGACAAAACGGTACGATAAAAATAAGTGAATCATTGTATAAGCCTTCGGAGTTTGGACAGGGGTATGATGTCACATCATCGTACGATACTAACAACTATGATTTAAATGCATCAACAGAACTTAGAAATATTTTAATAGCATTGAAACTTGACATTTACACAGCTGATCGTGGTGTAAAATGGAATGAACTATTTTTTGCAAGCATTCGATATGTGTTATCTGAACAGAAATATGTAGATTGGATTTTCAAAACAAGTTTCTTAAATGCTATCCATAATATAGGACCTTTAGAACAAAAAACAAACTATAGAAATGATAATCTAGAAAGTTATAAAACCTATATCGAAGAAGTCAAGCCATATAGAACAACAGTGAGAGAATACGTTAGCCGTTATGATACTGTCGAGCCCTATGGAGCAGGAATGACAGACTTCGACCTACCTCCGGCTTTACAGAATGGTCAACTGCAACCAGTCACTCAAAACAGTGAGATCATAAATCAGTATCCTTGGAAATGGTGGTTAGATAATCTCGGTTATGCTGTTACAGAAATTTTAGTTACTGATCCGGGATCTAGCTATACCACCGTGCCTAAAGTTATTATCACAGGTGACGGAACAGGAGCAGAAGCACAAGCTTATATTTCTAACGGAAAAGTAATCGGTGTTCGTGTAATAACTCAAGGAAGCGGATATACATATGCGCCGGCCATATCATTAGTCGGCGGCAATCCTGCAGGTGTTGCTTCAGCTAAAGCTGTAGCTGTGTTAGGGAATAGTTTCTTCAGGTCGTTTGATCTAACGATGAGATTTGATAGAATAGCCAAACAAGGAACGTATGCCGAGTTTGATAAAACTGAAACATTTGTTGCTAATGGTTTCTCTGGTGTTTATGAATTAAAATATGCTCCTACTAGAAACAAAAATAAAATATCGGTATCCTTGAATGATCAAATATTATTCAATGATCAATATATTTTAAATCTTTATTATAGTGATACAGATGATTTCAGTCTGTTGAGAGGAAAGTTAACAATATTAGAAACTCCGGCAGTAAATGACACTATCACAGTTACTTATGAAGTAAATGATGAGTTATTGGATGCGGTTAACAGAATAGAAAGATATTACACCCCTCGAATCGGAATGAGATCCAAAGAACTCAATCAACTAATGACAGGTATTGATTTTGGCGGAGTGCAAATACAAGGAACTACGTTTGAAGTTACTGGTGGTTGGGATGCTTTACCGTGGTTTACTGATAACTGGGATAGTGTTGAAGCCTCGGCAGACTACTATGTTATCTGCGACGGCAGCACTACATTCGTAACATTACCGTACACACCAGCTGTTGGTCAACAAATAACAATTTATATTAAACGTGCAGGTATAATAACAAATAGAGAAATAGAAACACTAGGACCAGATACAGCTCCTAATGTTGTTCTAACAGAATCATCTAACACTGCTGTCATAGAAAGAATAGATGATCCTAACTATACAGATGCCTGGGATTCTACAAGTGCGATAAATCCGTCTGCACAGATGCCAACTTTTATAGGAGACGGATCTACAAGAGTTATAGAAATAGGTCAATATATCACAACACAGACAGGTGATACATTAATTTTCCGTCCGATAGAAAGCGATGGATCGGTTACTATTACTGATGCTAATCTGTTAGATACTAGAATATCAGGCGGAGAGTTAACTGCAACCAATACTACAGGATCTACAGTTGCGCCTAATACAATAGATGGTATATATTCATCTGCTAGAGGGATAGCAGCCGAAGATATATCAATAGATGGCGGCAAGTTTATCACCCCAGAACAAGTTCCAGCCACTGAAGAAAATATTCCTGGTCAGATTATAGATAGCCTTAGCATTAAGGTTTATACATCAACATCAACAGGAGCCACACCATTAAACTCTAGGATTCTAGTTTCAGATGGTAGTACATCTACTTTTGAAATAGGACAAAACGTTTCGACCACAAATAATTTGTTAGTATATGTGGATAAGATAAAGAAAGTTTCTGGAATAGACTATGTTGAAAACTTAGCTGCTCATTCGATTGATTTTATCAATGTGCCAGAGCAGGGATCTATAATAGAAATATTAAGTTTCAGTTTAGGTGGTGCTGGATTATTAGATTATCAAGAATATATTGCAGATGGGCAAGTAGTTAACTTCTTAACAGCAGCTAACTATGCAGATACAACAAATGTCTATGCAACAGTTGACGGAATCGAGACCGATGTTGGATTTATCAACGGAAGCGATATATTTGAAAATGATGTCGAGGGATTTAATAAAACCTTGGTACAGTTTGCTATACCACCAGCTAACGGAAGTGTAGTTAAACTTGTATGTCTGTCAGTAACTACAGATACTGATTCTTCGGGATTATCTATAATAAAAATTAATAATCAAATCTTTGAGTTTGAAGGAAGTACAAGAAGCTTCGACCTTGATAACTTTGTAGAACTTGAAAGAGGATCATCAAGGGCATCAATGATAGTATCAGTTAACGATCGAGTATTACGTGGAGTAGATACTACATATTTTGAATACGACGGAGTGACAAATATTTTCATATTAGGTACAGATCCTTTTGAAACTGCTGGTTCTATTTTACCGGATAATATACAGGTATTCATAAACGGCATACTAAAAACTTTTATTACAGATTATGTGTTTGATGGTATTTCTAAGCAGTTAACGATCACTACACCTATGAACATTGGAGATCGAATCAGGATACAAAACGATCTTGAAGCAGAATACAGAATACAGGGAAATAATTTATTGTTAGACCCAGACCTGACCTTAACCAGTGTTAATGAAACAGATAACGATATAGTTGATGTTACTTGGTTCTCTGAATATCCTACTATGCGTATCTTGACTGACGAGTTTACTGGTGGCAAAGTACACTTCAAGTTGGCAAACGTGCCATTGAGTACAGCCTATGTTTGGGTATTCTTAAACGGAGATAGACTAACTCAGGAACAAGATTATTATGTTGATTTGCCAAATGCTGTGGTCTATCTAAAGACTAGTACAACTGCTTCGGATTTAGTTAAGATCATCATTTATACCGATGCGATATACAAAAAACCAAGTGCATTTGAAATAAGAAAAGATGCATTGAATGTTTATACATATGGTAGATTTGCATATAAAGACACTTATATCACACAAGATCTAAACTATTATGATCAGCAGATAACGGTAAATGATGCTTCAAATCTAGCTGATCCTATTCCTTCTAGAAATATCCCCGGCGCGATTTATATCCAGGGCGAGAGGATTGAATATTTCACTAAGCAAGGAAATATATTAGGTCATTTGAGAAGAGGCACACAAGGAACCAGCATAAAAGAAACTTATGTTGCTCATACACCGATTTCTGATGTAGGATACAATGAGAAACTGCCTTACAACGAAAATCAGGAAAGATTTGATTTCTTCAGCGATGGAAGTACCTTGTTAGTAGGACCATTAAACTTTGTTCCATCACAAGGAACACGTTCTTCGTGGACAAAAGTTTCTATACCTTCTACATATTCTGCCTGTGACGAACTAGAAATATTTGCTGCCGGTCGCAGATTACGTAAAGATCCTTACACAGTTTTCAACCCAGAGTTAGCTTCCGCTAGCCCAGACGGGGACGAAGTAATCGAAGCTGAGTTTAGTGTTGACGGAGTATCAAACTACGTGAGACTTACAACAGCTTTGCCTGCGGGTACTAGAATCACAATAATCAAGAGAACTGGAAAAATTTGGTATGATAGAGGCGAAACTTCTGCTAGTTCTGGTATAACATTGCTTGACAATACATCTGCTATAGCTAGATTTATATCGCAAAAAAGCACAGATTTACCAACAGAAACTCGAGCCCTATAAGATTAAATGACTAGATTTTTAGACGAATAAATACAAGATGGAAAATGAAGACACTAAAATGACCGAAAATAACCAACAAAATACAGGAAAACCCAACGAAACCGGCGGATTCCATTTTGAAGGACATATCAAAATATGGGATCCTCAAACAGGTGAAGTTTTTCAAGATAAAAGAAACGCTATTCATTATGAAAACATGAGCGTAGCGATGGTACAGAGCTTGAGTAATCAAGGCCAAGGAACCATATATGAAATGGTTTTTGGATCTGGCGGAACAACTGTTGATCCTACAGGATTGATAACATACCTAAGTCCAAATACCATAGGTATTAATTCAAGTCTTTATAATCAAACATACTCGAAGGTAGTTGATCAGAATGCTGTAGCTAATACAGATCCTGCAAGAAATAAAATGGAAATAAGACACGTAAGTGGCGCGACTTATAGCGATATTTTAATAACCTGTTTATTAGATTACGGTGAGCCTTTGGGACAAGAAGCATTTGATAATAGTGTAGATATGAACAGTAACTTTGTTTTCGATGAGTTAGGATTAAGAAGTTATAATCCTAACGGAACCGGCAAGTTACTTACACACGTTGTTTTCCATCCTGTACAGAAATCACTTAATAGATTACTCCAGATCGATTACACGATCAGAGCACAAAGCTTAACCGGTTTCACTGAGGTATAATAAATGCCATATACAGTTAATTTTACAGATAGCGAAAATAAAACACCCATAACTGTATTTGACAATACATCAAGTACAGATACCAGTCTAGTGTTTCCTGGTCGAAATGTTACAGGTTACGGACAAATTATCGCTGAAAACTTTCTAGCATTATTAGAAAACTTTGCTTCAGCTACACAACCAGTTAATCCTATCGAAGGTCAGCTTTGGTACGATACTGAAAATTCAACACTAAAACTATACGATAATGTAACTTGGACAGCAGCAAGCGGAATACAAAAAGGACCAAGTGAACCTGCTGTAGCAGACAGCAAGGTTGGTGAACTTTGGGTAGACACTACTAACCAGCAGTTAAGAATCTACACAGGACAGCGTTGGTTATTAGTAGGTCCAAGCCAGAGTACAGTAGATGGACTTAGATATGGACCGTCGGTTGAGAAGATTTCCGACAGTGACAATATCGACAGATATATCCTATTATTCTACATTGCAGATATTCCAGTTATCATTTTTAGTAAAGATAGTTTTGCACCGAAGGTTCGAATCAGCGGTTTCCCTACCATTAGATCCGGTATCAATGTGGCCTCAGCTAAAGATGAACAGGGTAATATTGACGAAACTATCGCTGCTCAGTTTGCTGGTGGATTTTTACCTAAATTATTTGGTACCGCTTCAACAGCAGATGCATTAAATGTAGTCGGCGAAGCATTACCAGTTGAAGCTGGTAAGTTTCTCAGATCAAATGCGATCAATACTACCGAGTTTGCATTTAATATTAGAAATAATTCTGGATTAACTTTAGGTGTCGACGGAACATTTAATCTTTCAAACACCGCTACTTCTGCAAAAATTTATAATAGTTCTGCAGGTAGCAGTATAGATTTACAGACAAATAGAAACGGAATACCGTCTACAATATTGCGTGTAATTGAAAACAAAGTTTCTATTAATAAAGCATCACCTGATTATGAACTTGACGTCGATGGATCTGTTCAACTGACAGGTTCTCTCATAGTTGCAAATACTACAGCCAGTACTAACCTTAACAACGGCAGTATAAAAACTGCTGGTGGTATGAGTATTACAAAAAATCTTATAGTCGGTGACGGTGCGAGTGTAACAGGTACATTGCAAACAAATAATCAGTTACCTTCTGTGACTGATACATTTGATATCGGATCAACGTCTAAGCGATATAGAACAGTTCGTGCTAAGACTATTATAGCAGATACTATTGAGGGAGTTCTTTCAGGAAACATCAGTGGTAGGGCTAATACCGCAATCGCTTTAGATAACATAACAACATTCCAACTAGCAGGCGACGTGGTCAGTGCACCGGTGCAGTTCGACGGTCAAGTGGGTAGTTATACTAAAGTATTCACAACAGCATTAACTTCGAACATTATTTCTGGTAAATCAGAACCATTTCCAAACTATAGCAAAAAAACAGATTTTGTTTTGACCTATAGAGCCAGCGAAGCAGCATCAGCTTCCTCTGGTCTATTAAAGCAAACTCGAGATGTGTTTGTTGGTGATTTCGGAGTACCAATGGGAGCCATCATGCCCTATGCTGGAACTAATGCTCCGTATGGATACTTGTTATGTGACGGTTCAGAAATCGAAAGAACAAAGTATCCTGATTTATACGATATCATATCAACGACCTATAATGGTTCAGCACCATTACTTGGTGTAAACACATTTAGAGTTCCGGATCTAAGAGGTAGATTTCCTCTTGGCAAAGATAACATGGACAATGCTGGAGCAGTACCAGTTTTAAGTGGCGGATTCGTAGATGCTGGTGGAGGAACCGCAGGTCGAGTTCCAGACGTTTTAGCTCAAACACTAGGCGGAGCCGCTGGTCAAGCTTCAGTGGGATTGGTTTTATCTAACCTACCAGAACATAGTCATACATTATCTAGCAGCACACAAGATTATGCTGCAATAGCAGTTACAACAACATTAGATGCTTCGGCAACGACCGGACTAGGACCAACAGCACCTGGTCAAGCACAGTATTTGAAAGATTCAGGCGGAATCAAAAAAGGTGCAGGCGTGACTTTGGGAACACCTGTAGGTCTTATGAATCCGTATATCACTTTAAACTATATTATTAGATCCGGACCACCGGCATTCTAAACGGAAAGATAACATGGCATATCAGATTAATAAAACAGATGGAACTATAGTCGCAACAGTGGCAGATGGCCAGATCGATGATCTTTCAACTGATCTTACTTTTATTGGAAAGAACTACAGCGGGTTTGGTGAAGCACTTAACGAAAACTTTGTAAAACTATTAGAAAACTTTGCTAATACAACACAACCTACTACTCCTATCAGAGGTCAAGTATGGTTTGATACTAGCGAATTAAAATTAAAAGTATATACAGGTACACAGTTTTTACCAGTTAGTTCCGCAACTATTAGTTCTACACAACCTAGCTCTTTAGCGATCGGCGATCTTTGGTTTGATGATTCAGCAGGTCAGTTATATTTCTTTGATGGTACCAATCCTTTATTACTGGCACCCGCATATTCTGCTACACAGGGATTAAGTGGTTTAAGGGTTGAAAGTATATTAGATACTCAGAACCAAACAAGGGTTATAACCAGTTTATATAATAATGGTCTGTTGATTGGTATTTTTTCCACTAATAGTTTTACGCCGAAGAATGATATCACTGGTTTTACAGGCAGCATCATTCCAGGATTTAATGCCAGTACATTATCTGGATTAAAATTTAATGTAACTGTTACAAACAGCGAACAGTTAGGCGGCGCAGTAGCTAACAAATATCTACGAAACGACGTAGCAGCGAATAACCATGCAGGACAACTTAATATTCAAAATGACTTAGGTCTAATATTTGGATCAGCAGGTCAAGGAAATCTTTTCGTATCAAACGGAAACGTATTTTTAACAAATGCCAGTTCGGATAAGACATTGTCGTTAAACGTTAGACGAAGTGCAAGTCAAGAAGATGCACTTTTAATAACCGCGGCTACTAGAACTGTAGCGGTTTATCAAGGATTTTCAGATAGTCAACTTACTGTTGGTGGTAGTGTTATAGTCGAAGGAGATTTAACAGTTAACGGAACTACAACTACAGTTAACACAGCTAATGTTACTATTGAAGATAAAAATATAACCATAGCTAATGTAACAGGTGCATCAGACGCTACTGCTGATGGTGCAGGTATTACTATTAAAGGAACTACTGATAAAACTTTTAACTATGTGCAGTCTAGCAACTACATGCAGTTATCAGAAAGTCTTAATCTTGGATCTGGAAAAGCATTATATATTGGCGGAACATTGGTTATAAACGGAAACAGTCTAGGATCTGCAATCACTAGTATTCCGGGTGTTACGTCTTTTGGTACACAAAACGTTATTAATATCGGTCCAGGTATTCCTCCTGTGACACAAATGAGATTGCAAAACAACAGAATTTCTACAGTAGCCAATAACGACGACATTGAAATAGCACCAGACGGCACAGGAAATATTTCACTAATCGGAAGTCCAAAGATTACCGGAATGGCAGATCCTACATCTGCACAAGATGCTGCTACAAAAGAATATGTTGACAACACTATAGAAACTAGGCCGTTGGTGTTCAGTATGGATTTATCAGATGGTAAATCTAACAGTTACATTATTACAAATATTCTCAACAATTTAGCTCCAGTGGCTGATTATCGAGATGGTACAGTAGCTAAGATCTTGTGTACAGTTGTAAGCAACTCATCATCGAGTTTAGATATTAATCCTTTAAGATCTTTCAGCTACGGAACCTTTGCTACAGATCTTGTAGGCGGTACTGCTTCGGCTGTGACTAATTTAAGTTTTGGATCAGCCACGTTGCCGGCACAGAGTATTTCGACAACTAGAATCATAAAAGAATTTACAATACAGGTTGGTGTATGGACATGGAGTTCAGATACTGTATTACCACCATAATCCAGCAGGAGCGATAAATGGCTTACGTTATAAACAAATTTAGTGGCGAACAACTAGTAGTATTGGAAGATGGTACTATAGATACCAGCACCAGTCTGGGTTTAGTTGGAAGAAACTATGTTGGATATGGAGAAACACAAAATGAAAACTTTGTGTTCTTGTTAGAAAATTTTGCCAACGCTGAACCTCCGTCACGCCCGTTACAAGGACAGATATGGTTTGACACAACCAATAATCTTGTAAATGTCTATGATGGCTCTCAGTGGATGTTAGTGGGAGCAGCATTATTAAAAGATACAGCACCAGAACAGCCCACAATAGGAGCACTATGGCTTAAAACCCCAGTTAATACTTTAAATGTGTGGACCGGTTCCGAATGGAGATTTATTGGACCGGAAGCAGTACCGGGATTCGGTACTACAAGAGCTAGATCGTCGAGTCTGGAAGACAGCGACGGGAACACTAGACCGGTGATATTTCTAGAGATCGATGGACAGATTACAGCTATCTGTACAAACTCTGCATTTGTTATTGATACTACTAATAGCATTTCTGGGTTTAGTAATAGTTTAGTGGCTGGGATCAATCTAAGATCTACGATATCTATACAAGGTAATATTACCGGTTCAGCTGGTTCAGCCGCAAGATTAACTACTGGTCGATTTATTAACGGTGTTGCATTTGACGGTCAAGCAGACATAACAGTTAAATCGAGTACAACAAACAAACTTAAAAAAGGCTCGTATATCGCTGGAAGCGATTTCGATGGTAGCACAGAACAGACATGGTCGGTTGATGCAACTTCAGCTAATGTTATAGGAAAAGTTGTAGCAAGAAATAGCGAAGGCGGATTTTCTGCAGGTACTATAAATGCTAATCTAGTTGGAGATGTTACAGGTAATGTTACAGCAACAACAGGCACAAGCTCATTTAATATAGTTGAAGCAAATACCTTTGTAGGTGCAACACTTACAGGAACAGCTAATGCTGCAAGACAACTTTCAAATAGTCCTAAAATAAATGGTGTTACATTTACAGGATTAAATGATGTAACAGTTCCAGCCGCAGCCAATACATTAACCGGAAATATTTTAGCATCCAATGTTGTTAACTCAGCATTACAGACAGTAGGGACACTCACCCAGCTATCTGTAAATGATACAGGTATAACGATCGGCAGCAGTGGTCAAATGAGATTCTTGGTTGAAGTAGGAACTGCTCCTACTATTAGATCTTCTACTGGTGCGATAAACTTTGATCTAGGTGATTCAGGGCCTGACATTAATTTCCTTTCATCTGCTAGATCTCTATTAGCAGGAGGTCCTAATGCACCTGCAATCATCGGTTCAAATGGGGTTGGAGTATATACAGTAAATCTAGGAATACCAACAATACCGTTTGATAAGGTTTATGCTAATCAGTTCAAAGGAACAGCTGATATTGCGACTTTGGCCACAACAGCAACTAATATAGTCGGAGGCGGCCTTGGTGCAATACCGTATCAAACAGCAGCAAATACAACTGCAATGTTAGGCCTGGGAGCAGACGGTTACGTACTTAAGGCGAGACCCGGCGGACCGGTGTGGGAAGCGGTAGGAGGTTTAGAAGCATTAACAAAAGGATCGTATCTTAACTTTAATAACACTTTAACGACAGCATCAGTTAATACATTTAATGGAGCCACTCCAGTAACAGTAAGTGTTAACGCTACAAGTTCAAATACTGCCGGTGCTATCGTAGCTAGAGACGGAAGTGGAAACTTTTCTGCAGGAACTATAACTGCTAATCTTGCAGGTAATGTTGCAGGCAATGTAACAGGAAATCTTACTGGAAACTCAAACGGAACACATGTAGGCAACGTAGCAGACGTTACGCTAATGACAATGGCCACTAGCGGAAGAATACAATGGCCAAACGATCCGTATGGCGGCGGTGGCGATGTAGCCTGGATTGATGTTTATAGCAGAGGCGGCGAACGTCAAGCATTGAGATTATATGTAAATAACGACGGTCCGGGCAGTGTAGAAGATATTATTGAATTAGATGCTGCTGCTGGAGTATTGATAACTAGAGGAAATGTAACTTGTGCTGCTGCTCCGACTAGCGGTAGCCATTTAGCAAACAAAGCCTATGTTGATAGTCGATTAGGAGTTTATACCTTCACTTATGGTGCGATTAGCGTATACACTCGAACCAATCAAGTAGGTTCGTTAAATGCTAATGCTAACTACTTTGATATATTTCCGCCTGCAGGTAAATCTATGGCTAATTTAGTAGGTTTCATACCGTCAATAAATGTTATATATTTTGCAGGAACAGTAAATGCAGATGACATTTTAGCAAACTGGTATTCTATCCAAGGAGATAGGATTAGGGTATGGGTACAAAATTCAGAACAGCGCGATAGGGGAGCTGCCAATTATTTGGCTATTTGGAGTTAAAAAATGCACTATGTATGTATAGAAAATGATCAAGTTATTTCAACATTAAATTATAGACCTAATGTTCCTAATACAGTTTCTATAGTTGAAATAACAGATATTCAAGCAAGTCAACTACAGGCAGGAACACATCTGTTTGATTTGGCCAGTAGAAGTGTTTCCCCAGTTGCATCATCTGTATTAGATAGAAAAGAGCAAGAAGTAGCAAATGGACAAGAAAGAGAATTTTTAAATAGCACAGACTGGAAAGTGTTAAGACACATCAGACAGAAAGCGTTAGGTGTTCCTACTAGTTTATCAGAAGAAGAATACTTAGAGCTAGAGCAGCAGAGGCAAGCGGCAGCAGCTCGTATAGTACAATAAATATAAGGACGTTCGGAGCTAACAAATGGCATATCAAGTAAACAAATTTAACGGAGAAACACTGGTTAATGTAGCAGATGGGACCATCGACACTACTACAGATCTTCGTCTTGTAGGTAAAAACTACGCTGGCTACGGTGAAGTTCAAAATGAAAATTTTGTGCATTTACTGGAAAGTTTTGCGAATACTACAGCACCGCCAAAAGCATTAACCGGTCAAATATGGTATGACAGTACTTCTACAACGAAAAAAATCAAATACTACGATGGAAGTCGTTGGAAAGTAGCTAGCGGCGCTGAAGCTAGTCCAACTGCTCCGACTGGGTTATCCACTGGCGATTTTTGGTGGGATACTACAGCTAAACAGTTGTATGCATGGACTGGAACTGACTTTGCATTGGTTGGACCCGAAGCTAGTCCTGATCTAGGTTCTAGTATTATATCTGCGGCAGTAGTAAAAGGTACAGTTGCAACAGATCTTGGACCACACACTATATTAAAAGTTATCACAGATGATAAAGTAGTTGGTATTTTTAGTAAAACAGCATTCACACTTGATAGTAGCCAAAACGCTATTGAAGACTTCACAGTGATTAAGAAAGGTTTTACTCTGGCTAAGAGCCAATCTGGTGTTAGCACCGATGGTTATATCATGTGGGGTACAGCAGAAAACGCTAACTCATTAGGCGGAGTTCCTGCAGCTAACTTTTTACAAGTAGGCGATAACGAATTTACAGAAGAAGTTGTATTCAAAGATCCAGGTTTTCAACTTGGAGACGGTAATGATCTAAGAGTAAATGTTGAAAACGGTGATGAAGTTATCATCGAAAACAGATTAGGTAATCCTATTACGTTTAGAATCACAGTTGCAGAAAATACAGACGAAAGAGATATTGCTATTATTAGAAATAACGGTATCTTTCCAGGAACTAGCAATGCATATAAGCTAGGCGGTGCCGTAGGATTAGAAACATTTAGATGGTCAGAGGTATGGGCTACTACATTTAATGGAGCATTAACTGGCAATGTAACTGGTAATACCACAGGTGTACATACTGGAAATGTTTTAGCCACCGATTCTACCGTGATGATAAATGCATCAACAAAGCAGATTGGTTATGCTGGTGCTAATATTATAGGAACATTAACAGGTAGCTGTACTGGTTCTGCTGCTACAGCGACAAATGCATCACAGCTTAACTCTTTATTACCGTCTGTTGGAATACCAGTAGGTGGAGTTCAATCAATTCCTGTAAGAGATGCTACTGGAAATATCACCGCTAACCAGTTTATTGGTATAAGTGATAATACAGATAGAATGCGTATTAACGACGCCGCTAGTGATCCTGCTTGGAATGCTGGCCTAACTAGTACACAATATCGTTCGGCAAGAACAACAAAAACAGCATACTCAATAGCAGCTAGAGATAGCAGTGGAAATCTGTTAGCTAATATATTTGATGGTACAGCCACTGCCGCTCAATACGCTGACTTAGCTGAAAAATATCTACCAGATGCAGAATATGAAGTTGGAACTGTTGTTTCAGTTGGTGGAGAAAAAGAAATCACAGCTAGTTCTTGGGGTGATAGAGCTATTGGAGTGATCAGTGCTAATCCAGCATTCATGATGAACAAAGATCTAGAAGGTGGTGTTTATGTTGCGTTGAAGGGTCGCGTTCCAGTCAAGGTAACAGGCGCGGTTAAGAAAGGCCAACGACTAATAGCAGCAAATGACGGATGTGCTTCAGCAGCAGTTCCTCATTCAAATGATGTTTTTGCTATCGCACTAGAGTCTAGTGATGATACAGGCATCAAGATTATTGAAGCGATTATATTGTAAATTATGGCAGCAGGCGATCAAATCAAAGATACCGATTATAACTCCTTGCAAGACAGGGCACAGTTGTTATTGGGTACAGGAACCGGCAGTAGAGGATACGGACAGGTATTACAAACTTCCGATGTTTTTGACGGTAATGTTATCACAAAAAATCATTGGGACGGATTACGAAATGATATCTTGAGTATTAGGATTCACCAAGATGGAGTAAGTCCAGTGGCAGCAGCCGTAGCAAAAGGCAGTCCTATTAACTACGCCATCATCACTAACTTTGACGCCCTATTAACTACAGCCGATGCTAATAGATTTAATATAGCCTCTGGTCAATCTACAGTTGCAGTAAAAACAACACAATCTACATCTGCAACTTGGTCAAGTCAGGCCCAGGCAACACTTACAGTAACTTTTACAGATTCTAATCAAGCAAGATACTTCTTTAATAGCGGCGGCAAAATCCGTATTATTGGAAGTCGTTCTGGCGGATCTTCTACTGCACAGAACAGCGTTTGGACAAACTTTTTATCTAATGTAGGAACTGTGTCGTTTGGCGCTAATACTAATGCATTTTTGAACTATTATGATCTTACTGACATCTTTCAAACTTATTACCAAACAGGTTTAAGTGCTCCTTATTCTAGTAACTATTTTAGATTAGAAGCTAGGTGTGATGTACCTAACAACTCAAGCGGTACCGCAGCACAGTTGTTTATTAGGATCACAGCTCGAGACGATTATACAGACCCAGGAACTCCACCCCCAGGCGATAGTATAGACGGAACACTTACATTTACAGCAGAAGAACTTAAAGCCAGCGGACCACTTTATCCTACTGGTAGCTGGAATATCACAAGTCCGTCTTATTCTATGTCGGCAATATCTACTTCATAAAACTCTCTCACCGCAAAATACTCCTATAAATAAACTGCACAGTTTATAGGAGTAGTAATGGACGAGCAGCTCAAAGCAGCCTTAGACTTTTCAAACTACAGACAGACCTTTTCAGTTCAACACAAGGTCTTAAAAGAAAAGGTACAAGCTAAACTCACATTTGGTTTTAATGGTGGTATTTTCAAAATCAATCGAGAGCTAATAAGTTTTGTTCAAACCTTATTGGACAAAGGTCGAACTTCTGGTATTGTCTTATTGGATAGCAACGAATCACCTGTATTAGTAGATGATCTAGCCAAGTTTCAAGAAGAGATAATGGATAGATATTTTACTTCAACTAATGAATATTTTGAATCTTTTCAAAAGTTGAAAAAAAGTAGATCTGTTGACAAGTTAGTTGATTTATGAATCGAGGGATTTTAATTTTTGCGCATAATAATAGAGATGTTGATTATGCATTAATGAGTTTGATATCAGGCGGCCTGGCAAAAAAACATCTCGGATTACCTGTTTCGTTAGTAACTGACCAAACTACAATAGAATGGATGGAAACATCTGGAATAAAAAATAAGGCTGATAACTTATTTGATCACATCTTAGTAACAGATAAACCGGAAACAAATAACACTAGACGTTTGCATGACGGAAACTCATCTAAATCTGTTCCTTTTGTAAATCTAAACAGAAACGATGCTTATACTCTTACACCTTACGATCAGACATTGTTAATAGATAGTGATTATTTAATTTTTTCTAATACATTAAACAACTATTGGGAATATTCAGACAGAGTATTATTAGGAACAGCTATAGATGATATTGTAGGCAACGAAAGACTAGGATACCATGACAAATATGTTTCGGATACAGGTGTACATCTGTATTGGGCAACAACGGTGATGTTTACAAAAAATGAATATTCAAAAAATTTCTTTTTGTTGCTCAGCTACGTCAAAGAGAACTATGAATATTTTGCAGACCTGTTTAGATTTAGAATAAAAAATTATAGAAATGATATCGCATTTAGTATTACCCAACATATAATGGACGGGTTTGAAACAAAGGCAGATGTACATTTGCCTGCTGTATTTTCTACATTAGATAAAGATATATTACATTCCATCGATAGCAACAATAAACTTATATTTTTAATTAATACTGTTATCAATGAAAAGTTTTTTCCTGTTTCTATCAGTGACATCGATGTGCATATAATGAATAAGGCCAGTATAACTAGAAATGCTGATAGATTGTTGGAGTTGATATGAACTTCGGATATCTTTTAGTTGTGAATCAAAATGATGAAAGTCCGGAATATGCTAAAATGGCATATGCACTGGCCTTAAGCATTAAAAATACACAGAAGCCTGGATATGATCAAGTGGCACTGGTTATAAATGATAGAAGTTACATATCTAAATTTAAATCGTTATGGGTATTTGATCACATAATAGATTGGTCAGACAAGGATTTTTGGGACGGCAGGAGTTATATGGATAAACTTAGTCCCTTTGAAAATACAGTTTGTTTAGATGTCGACATGCTATTCTTAAGAGACTACAGCCATTGGATTGACTATTTCTTAGAACATTGCGAAATATATATTCCTAACAAGGCATATACCTACAGATCAGAGCTGGTTACAAATAATTTTTATAGAAAAGCATTCGAGAAGAATCATTTACCAAATCTTTATAGTTTTTTTACTTTTTTTAAAAAAGAAAGTTCAACAGCTAAAGAGTTTTTTACTTTAGTAAGATACATTACAGAATATCCTAAAGAGTTTTCTAATCTTTTTTTAATTGAACACAAACCTAAAATAGTAGGTACAGACGAAGCGTTTGCATTGAGCGCAAAAATTTTAGGATTAGAAGATGAAATATCATATAGTTTAGATTTTCCTAAAATAGTTCATCTTAAACCAATGATACAAAACTGGCCATGGCCCGCAGATGTCGTGACACATCATGTAGGATTGTATCTTGATAAAAACGGTAGGTTAAAAATAGGAAATTACCAACAGACAGATATCGTTCATTATGTAGAAAAAACTTTTATGACAGATGAAAATATCAGTATATTAGAGGAACTAGTATGGAACAAGTAACCGACTCACTGCAAGAAATTATTTTAGATCCAGTGAAGTATGTAGCTACATTTGAGATAGAATCTGGCATGGTAACTGCGGTTGGACCCGAATCTGCTTTTAATGGACAATCTAATATCATACCAGTTGCCAGTGATCTCGCAGAAATGATTATTGAAGGTAAGATCAACATCATTAACTGTGCCGTAGATACTAGAAATATGACATTTGAACTGTTAGAAAAGAAAACAGTAACTAAAATCGACGATGTCTTGCATAGAGTTATCAATAAAGATTGGACAGAAATAGATAATCCTGATATTTTTATAGTATACGACACTAAAAATAATAGTTTAACTTTTGAGCTTACTGAAGAGTTTGGAGGAACATTTGTTTTACCTGAAAAATATCAACCAGTAGTTAAACGAAAAATCATTTGGGACGGAGAAACCATTTTAAATTTTTACGTTACCGAATATAATGATCCCAATATATTATATAAAAAGTACAATGTCTTGCTAAAAGACTTAGTAGATAGTAAAATAACATATAATAATGTCCAGATGCCGGATCGATTCAGCATCTATACTAGACGTGTACTAAAAAACTATGTGTTAGAAATTAAATGAAAATAGTCGAGTTTGATGTTGTTTTTTTAAGTTATGACGAGCCTAATGCAGATCTGCACTATGCTGATCTATGCACTAAGGTACCTTGGGCTAAACGTGTTCACGGAGTCAAAGGCAGTGATCATGCACACAAAGCCGCAGCAGAACTTTCTGAAACCGACTGGTTCGTTAGTGTGGACGCTGATAATATTGTTTATCACGAGTTCTTTAATCTTGATCTTGATATGAGCGATCCGAAAATCCAAGTATATGGATGGTGTGGTCGCAATAATATTAACGGATTACGCTACGGCAATGGTGGATTAAAAATCTGGCGTAAAGATTTTGTACTAAACATGCAGACACATGAAAACTCTACCAGCGACCGAGCCCAGGTAGATTTCTGTTGGGAAGATGGATATAGAAATTTTCCACGTGTCTACAGTGATAGTGTTATTACCGGTAGTCCCTTTCAAGCATGGCGAGCAGGATTCCGTGAAGGTGTTAAGATGACCTTGCTCGACGGAGTCAAAGTTTCTCCGCAGGAAATCAAAGAACGTATCTGGTGGCATAATATACATAGACTTCGCATGTGGTCTACTGTTGGTAGTCATGAAGAAAATGGCAAATATGCTATCCTTGGTGCCCGAATGGGAACATGGATGACTAACTGTACAGATTGGAACTATGTAGATGTTCGTGATTTTGAAATTCTAAGAGAAATATATGAAACAAAAGTTAATCATACTTTTGTAGAAGAAGATGCACAGGACTATGGCACTAAGATTAAACATGAACTAGGATTACATTGGCCTTGGCTCACTGCTGAACAAAGTAAGTTCACACTAGATTTGTACGACGAAACTATCAATCTTGGATTGACCTATTATAAAAATGTATGATATTTTTTACGTCAGTCAAGAAACTATTGATATCAAACAAAAACAATTAATATCTAATAGATTTCCTAATATACAGTTTGTAGAAAACTGTAAAAATATTAGAGACATATCTTGTAGATCGTTTACCAAGATGTTTTGGGTCGTATGGGACGATTTAGAAGTCGTAGATAACTTCGATCCGTCTAGCTATCGAGCGACTAAGTGGGATGACATGTATGTTCACGTTTTTAAGAATGGTGAACATAAAGATGGCATCTGTTTATTTCCAAAGAATCTACCAATAAGCCAACGAGAGTTTGATAACAGATACTTTGTTGAAAAGAAAGAAATAGATATTATAGCATCCTATCCTAAGAAACAGAAATACGATATCGTTTTTATTAGTTACAATGAACCTAATGCAGATGATAACTACGATAATCTTAAAAAACGATTCCCAAATGCCTTGCGTATTCACGGAGTAAAGGGAATACATCATGCACATATAGCCGCTGCAAAAATAGCAACTACTGATTTATTTTATGTTGTAGACGGGGATGCGATCGTAGTTGATGATTTTTTATTTGATTATGCTGTTCCTAGATATGAAAGATCCCATGTGCATGTATGGCGAAGTCGAAATCCTATAAATGATTTAGAATATGGTTATGGTGGTATAAAACTTTTACCGAGACAAAAAACTATAACTATGGATGTTAATAGCACAGACATGACTACTAGTATTAGTAATAATTTTAAAGTTATAGAGTGTGTATCAAATATTACAGCATTCAATACAGATCCATTTAATACTTGGAAATCAGCATTTAGAGAATGTGCTAAGTTAGCAAGCCAAGTTATTGCCAGACAGGATAGTGCCGAAAGTCAGTCAAGGTTAGACAGATGGTGCCAGCTAAATGAAGATGTTGCATATGGTTACTACGGTTATCTAGGAGCATTGCAAGGTAGAAAGTACGGAGAGGAAAATAGGGGAAATAGTTCGGCTATGAAAAAAATAAATGACTTTAGCTGGCTACAAACAGTATTCGATGAAATACAACAGAAATCTTAAAGGCAACGAAGCCAAACTAGTTAATGGTAAGTTTGAATCCAGATATCTGGCCGATGCCTCTACGGTTTTTGAAAAGTTAAACGAAGTAAGTCCTAGCTTTTGTTTAGCAAAATGGTTTAATGTTAGTTTACACATACCCACAGGACAAACACACAGTTGTTATCACCCAAGGAGCCATCATGTTCCTGCTCAGGAAATAGCGATAGATGTCAGTGCATTGCATAATACTCGTTATAAGAAAGATCAAAGAAAGTTAATGCTAGACGGAGAACGTCCTGCAGAATGTAGTTTTTGTTGGCAGATAGAAGATAGCGGTAATCAGCTAAGTGATCGTGCTTATCGTAGTAAAGATGTATATGAACCTGATTTAATAGAAGAGGCTTTATCGATAGGTTTTACCGGAAATGCAAAACCAAGATATGTAGAAGTAAACTTTAATCAGGCCTGTAACTTTCGATGTAGTTATTGCAGTCCACATTTGTCTACGGCATGGCAGCAGGACATAGAACGTAACGGTGCTTTTATTTTATCAGATCGATGGCATAACGATTTGTCTTGGGTAAAACAACTAAACATAGACAACAGTCCTGATAATCCTTATCTAAAAGCATTCTGGGAGTGGTTACCGGATATATATCCAACACTACAAACATTCCGAATGACCGGTGGCGAGCCATTAATGGACAAAAATACATTTAGGATGTTTGATTATATTAAAAATAATCCTAAAAAAGATTTACATCTTAGCATCACAAGTAACTGCTGTCCCCCAGGGGACCAGTGGTCTAAGTTTATGTTAAGTTTAAAACAAATTACCGACGCGAATGCTATCGATCATTTTATGTTATTTTGTTCATTAGATAGCTGGGGACCTCAGGCAGAGTATATACGCAACGGTATGGATTTTGATCTGTTATACAATAATGTAACAGACTTTTTAGCCAACAGTGAAAAACACAGTCTAACATTTATTATTACATTTAATGCTTTAAGTTATACAGGTTTTTATAACTATATCGAAAATATTTTAAAGTTAAGAAAAAAATACAATCGAGGTAGACAACTAGTTTGGTTTGATGTGCCTCAACTAACTGATCCGGACTTTTTAAATCCAAAGCTATTACCGGAAATGATTAGTGAGCTAGAACGCACAATAGATTTTATGAAATATAATCCAGAAACACGTTGGAACGAGTTTAAAGGATTTAGTGATTTTGAAATAAGCAAAGTTCAGCGTTTGATAGATTGGATTAGATCAGACACAGGGTTTGACAAAACAAAGGCTATGAAAAACTTTTACTTGTTCTGGTCAGAACATGATATTCGAAGAGGTACAAGTTTCTTAAATACATTTCCTGAGCTAGAAAATTTTTACAAACAGTGTAGGCAAATAAATGGATAACAGAGTCAAAGAAATAAAACTAGTACGTGATCGCTTAAACAAAGTAGGTCCAGGATTCTGTGCCATGAAATGGCTACATCAGACTCTGTATCTACATACAGGCGATAATCATAGTTGCTATCATCCTAGACCACATCATATTGGTCTAGAAGAAATAGCGAAAGATCCTAGCGCATTACACAACACAGAATGGAAAAAACAACAACGTAAAACAATGTTAGAGGGAGGTCGTCCTGACGAATGTTACTATTGTTGGAATATCGAAGATCTTCCAGGCGAGCATATTAGCGATCGAATGATACACAGTTCTAGCGATTTTGCAGAACCTATGATTGAAAAACTTGCAAAGTTGCCGTGGGATGCTCCTATTAATCCTAAGTATCTTGAAGTTAGTTTTGGTAACGGTTGTAACTATCGTTGCGGATATTGCTGTCCACAAGCCAGTACAATGTGGATGGAAGAAATAAAGAAACATGGCAATTATGATCTAACCTATAATCAATACGGTATAGATTTTCTCAATAGTGGTACGTATTATGGACCTAAAGATCAAAATCCATATATCGAAGCTTTTTGGAAATGGTGGCCTAGCTTACGTAACGATTTACATACATTAAGAATTACAGGCGGCGAGCCTTTGATGAATCCTGCGGCTATGCAGTTTTTTGATCTATTGGAAGAAGAGCCAGCGCCTCATCTCGAAATAACATTAAACAGTAACCTAGGAGTTACATTTGATCGTGTAGATAGATTAATAACTCGAGTACAGAGCTTGATACGTCAAAAGAAAATACGTAAATTTAGTTTCTTCACAAGCATTGACAGTTGGGGAGAACAAGCAGAATATATGCGTACTGGTTTAAAATGTGATCATTGGGAACGTAATATGATCGAAGTTATTAAAGCCGGTGCAACAGTTAATCTAATGTGTACATACAACGTGCTTTGTGTCACAAACTTTCAACAGTTATTGCACAAAGTGATCGAGTGGAGAGAAAAATTTGGTTTTGAATCGGTAGCATTTGATACTCCTTATCTAAAAGAACCACCGCATTGGATGATAAACATTTTGCCTAAACAGTTTTTAAAACATCAAGAAGAAACATTAAAATTTATAGAAGATAATCAACAATGGTTTACAGGTGTGGAATACGAAAAGTTTAAACGTGTTACAGATTATATGCGTGAAAATCCAGTTAGCCAGGAAAAGATACGTGCAGGCCGTAGAGATTTTTATGTTTTCTTTACTGAAAATGATAAACGTCTTGGAACAAACTTATTAAAAACTTTTCCTGAATATACTGACTTTTATAGTATGTGCAAAGAAGTTTATGAAAACTATGATAAATGATAGCAATAAAAATAGCTGGTGTGTAAATGCATTCCATGCCATGAGTGCTAATAATGACGGCAGTACAAAAATGTGTTGTATGATCCAAGGGTCATACAATGATATGTCGTTGATTAAAAGGCCGTACTATATTGGCGAAAAAACTATACAAGAAAATTTTAATAACAAACATGCAGAAAAGATTAGAAACAATCTGGATAACGGTGTAAGAGATTCGGCCTGTAAGTTTTGCTGGGACGAAGAAGACGGTGGTAGAAAAAGCAAAAGAATGAGAGATAACGAGCGTTACTTTCATGAAATAAAATGGCAGAATAGATCACCATATCAAGGTCTAGCCAAGTTCGAACTAAACTTAGGAAATAACTGTAATATTAAATGTAGAACTTGTCATCCTGCAATAAGTAGTACCTGGATGAAAGAAGCATATGATTTAGATCATGCTACAAACATGACATTTAAAGATTACAGCAACAACATGAAAAAGTTTCATCAACAATATGATGAAGATAGTGCGTTCTGGAAAGATCTAGAAAATAATCTACACACTATAAAACAGTTTGATTTTTATGGCGGTGAGCCGTTCTTAAGTAAAAAAATGTGGGAGATACTTAAGATATGTGTTGATAAAGGTTATGCAAAAGAAATAGAACTTCACTACAATACCAACGGAACTACTTGGCCTAAAGAAACTGAACTATGGACAAACTTTAAATCTATTAATCTAAGTTTTAGTATCGACGGAGTAGGAGAACAATTTGAGTTTATGAGATTTCCTGCTGTATGGAATGAAGTAAAAAATAATATGAATAAAGCCAGGCAGTATAATGCTGACTACGGAAACATGAGCATTAGCTGGTGCATTACTTTAAGTTCTTTAAACATTTATAATCTTCCTGAAACATTAGAAGAATATTATAGTAACTTCAAAGACTTTGGAGTTTATCTAAATCTTGTTCACGGACCTAAGTATTTTAATATAGCGACTCTCCATCCCGAAGTTAAAGAAAAAGTAATAGAAAAACTCAAAACTATTCCAGAAACATATACACAGGTGTGGCACCAGTTACCTGGCATAATAGGTTTTATTCAAAATGGAACATATGATAAAAAATTATGGAAAGAATTTATTTCTGTGGTTGAAAAGCACGATTCTTATAGGAACCAAGATTTCTATGAGACGTTTAGAGACTATGGGAAAATCATCAAGTCAAGCATTCTGGAATAAACACGAACTAAGCCAGATGCACATAGAGCTTACAAATGCCTGTAATGCTGCCTGTCCTATGTGTGTTCGATTCTATAATAATAGTCCCCATGTGAGACCGGATCTAGAAATAGGTCAAATAACATTAGATAAGTTTAAACAATATTTTCCTCCTCATATAATCAAAAAATGTAATCTTATATTGTTTTGTGGAGTCCACGGTGATCCTTGTGTTGCCCGAGATGTTTTAGAGATTTGTGAATATATTGATTCAGTATCAAATACAACACAAGTAAACATAAACACCAACGGAGGAATGCGAAATCCCGAATGGTGGACTAGATTAGGAAAGCTTTTCGAAAAACACAATATAGACAAAAATGTATCGTACTGGCGAGTCACATTCAGCATAGACGGTTTAGAAGATACCAATCATTTATATAGAAGAAATGTAGATTGGAAAAAGTTAATGCCTAATGTTAAAGCTTTTATTGATGCCGGGGGAACAGCTAACTGGGATTATTTAATTTTTAAACATAACGAACATCAAATTGAATCAGCTGCTAAGTTGGCCAAAGAAATGAAGTTTAATGAGTTTATTCCTAAAAAAGCGTTAGGTGTAGATAACGGTCGTCAACTTAAAAAAATGTCAGTGTTAGACAAGAACGGACAGTTAGAATATGTGATCGAAGCACCGACAAATCCTAAAAATAGAAACTTAGAAAACCCAGAAGGAGAAGAACCTTTTAGATTTTATCCTTTTAAAATAGAAGATTATCGTGCTCTAAAAGCAGAAAAAAATATCGGTAAGAATTTTAAAGATGAAGTAGATACAGTTTATGAAAAACGCATCCTTAAAGAAGATAATACAAGATATAACACCTGTGAAATAAAATGCAAATCTAAAATGTGGGACGGCGGAAAAGAAGTTTTTATTGATAACTTCGGAAGAGTAATGCCTTGTTGTTATATAGGAACACATCTAAACGGAACATATACTGATACCAGAACTTTACAACTTCATAAACACATGAATGATTATGGGTGGGATCATTTTAGTTTAGATAAACATACTCTAGAAGAAATATTAGACGGTGAACATCTAGATAGAGTGTTTGCAGATTCTTGGAAAAAAGACAAGGTTGAAAATGGTAGACTATCTTACTGTGCCGACACCTGTGGAACGATAAGTAGTATTGATAAGATTTTTACACACGAAATGAATAACAAATATGCCAGTACTCAAAAGAAATGACAAAGAAATAAACTTTAATAGAGTTTTTGCTTATGGATGTAGTTTTACAGTAGGTGATGAAACTGCTGATTATCTCTTACGTCCCGAACTAACAGAAGAAGAAGTAGACAAAGAAAAGAGGCAGATGGGGATACGAAACTGGTGTGACAAATATGCGAACAATCTTTCAGACAAACTCTATAATAAAAGAGCCACCGAAACTAATAATAATTCTTGGGCTAATCAACTAGCACAGATGTTTGGAGCCCCTTGTATTAACAAGGCTCAATCTGGACTGAGTATGGAGTGCATATTGTACAATATCGAACATGATTTAGCCACTAAAGAAATTACCGAAAATGATATTATTTTAGTTGGATGTACATCTATGTCTAGGTGGATGTGGATAAATGATGACGGTTCGATGCAACGGTTATTAATGAACTGGAATCTAGAGGAATGGCCCAGCGAAAAGTTTCATGAAGAGTTTGTTAAACACGCTAACGACTTTTTCTTGTTTTACAAATATGCACTATGTATACGACATTTAGATTTACTTTCGAAAAATCTAGATGATAGACTAATGTTATTCAACTGTCATTTTAATATCCAAGGAAATCTAGGATCAGTTTCTAAATTTAAAGATCATCCAGATTTCACAAAGTTTATCTATGGACTTTGTAGAGCTAAATCTTTTGTTGATGAACAGTTTAGTTTTTCTTCGTTTATAGATTGGCATAAGGATACACATGGCGGAATGCATCCTAAAAAACATCATCATAAACAGTTCGCAGAACATTTTTACAATCTCTTAAAATGAACAGACAGACTTTTTGCAGTTATCCTTTTAATACAGTATTTGTCGGTGCAGACAAAGCTGTGAAAACCTGCTGTTCTGCGGTTGAAGATATAGGTAATTTAAATGATAATGACATTGTAGAAATATTAAACGGCGATAAAGCCAAAGAGGTAAGAAAATATATTATAGAAGGCAAATGGCATAGTCAGTGTGCCCAATGTAAAACTATAGAAAGTTTAGGCGGAAGATCAGAACGTTCTTGTATCTTAGACAACGATTATGAACGACTTAGAAATGTAGTAGAAGAAAATTATTTCAAATTAGAAAAGGTTGATGTTCGATGGAGCAACACTTGTAATCTAGCCTGTAACTATTGTTATGAATATTTCAGTAGTCAGTGGGCTTCTATAAAAGGCATTAAAGTTAACGCTATTAAAAAAGAAAATGAAGATACTCTGTTAATGTTTATAGAACAAAATAAAGATACTGTATTAAGTGTAAACATGCTAGGCGGCGAACCTTTACTACAAAAACAAAATTCTAAACTTGTAGAAATATTATCTAATAAAAGATTTTATGTGCTTACTAATCTAGCAGTTCCTTTAGAAACAAATAAAATAGCCAATCAGTTACTATCTGAGGATCATGCCGAATGGGGTGTTAGTTTTGAAACTATAGGAAAAAGATACGAGTATGTAAGACATAATGCATCTTGGAAAGTTTTTTTAGAAAATCTAGAGTACATTAAAAAAATCAAACCCGGCATTACATTAAATGCTCATCCTTTATACTGTACCTACTCGGCTTTTAATCTAACAGAATATTATGACTTTCTAGCAGATAATCCGATATTCTCCGGAGTCTTTTGGTGTGTGATACAAAATATAGATGGTCTTAATGTCAGCAAACTTTCTAAACAAATGAAAATAAAAGCCATTGATGAAATAGAAAGATGTGCAACCAAATACCCAACTGCTTCTGGCATCGATCATTTAATCGATATAAAAAATAAAATGTTAGAATCTTTAGAAACTGATCGCAACGGATCAGATAGAAAATTTATTAAATGGACAAAAACATTAGAAAAAAAACTTCTTACAGATAAAGAACATGACTTTAAAGAGCTATGGCCTGATCTTAAAGAAGATCTTTCTAAAATAAAATTCTGGCAGAATATTTTTAAATGATAAAATATTGTGTTTCATACATTGGACAAGTTAGATACATAGATTGCATACAACTACATAACGATGTCTATGATGGTAAATCTAATATTACTGCTGTGTTAAACTACGACATAAATGAAAAAATAGGATTTGTATCTCAATGCAAACATAGTTTTGCCGGGAATCTTACAAAGGATCAAATAAAAAAAGATTTATTGAATCTAGGTATTCGAGATGTGGATTTGTTAAACAACAATGACTTTCCACTAATGGATACACAAATAAGTCTAGCGTGTCAGTTATTTTATACAGTAGCAAAGACACTCGAAACACATAGTGATTATGATTTTTCTTTATTCCTTACCACAGACTTAATATTCACAGAAGATCAGTTTATTACGAAACATCTTGTAAAAAATTTACCAATAAATGAACCTATAGTATTTTGTCGATTAGATGGAGAAAGTTTTTATCCTAGAATGTTTATCCTTAATAATCTAGCCATGCAGAACATAAAGACTAACTGGAAAACAGCTTTTAGAATGTACGAGGAGTTAGTAGCGGAAGGTAAAGATAGAAACGAGTATGCTACTTTAAAGCTTTTAGAATATTGTGGTCTAAAAATACAGCCGGTTAATTTTTTCTATGCTTTGCGTTTTAGACCTAATATGAGTTGGCAATCTGTTATTGATAAAGATTACAGATCTTTGGCTGAGCAAGAGAGCAATTATAGAGACTATCGGAACGAAAAAATACTTAAACTAAAATAATGTTTTTGTAGAATCGGCAATATCTTTTTTCAACCTGTCTACATCTATTTTAAAATCTATCTTACTAATAGTATCTTTGTATTCTGCAATGGTCATCATTAACCGCTCGGCAACTGAATCTGCATCGTTTTCAGACAGCTGACCTTTAACATCGATCTGCCAAACTCTTCCATCGCTAAATTCTAGATGGATAAGATCTATATATGTCACCGGCATGGTATTCATATATAGATCTTCAAAAACCTCTGGCCATTCTTTTACGAGGTGTCTAGGCGGCCTAAAAAGAGGATTAGGCATCAGCGACTTCGGTTGCCTTTGCTTTCTTCTTAGGTGGATCTAGTTCGTCTGCTTGCTTACGTAATCTTGCTGCTTCTTTGTAAAGAGAATCAGCTTGACTGCGGAATGAACGTGCTAGGTCTTGATCACTTAGTGGTTGATTACCAGGAGCCTTTACAGGATCAGCTACTGCTACAGATTCTGTTTTTGTTTCAACTGATTCGTTTAGTGTAGATGATTTAGAATCTCGAATAGATGCTGGAGAACCATTTACGAAAGTACATAGATCATCAACGCTACAGTTTTTTTGTTCTGCGATAAGGACATTAAGTTGGCTTAACGGAACTTCGGACTGCGGTGTGGGAGTCATTAACACAATGTCGGTAGATACTTTCGCTAATCTTCCGTCTGCTTGCATAGCCCTTAACATCGGACGTCCATCGGGGAACATTCTAGTAAACATGATTTCGCCAAACTCAAATGCCTGTTGTGCTTCGTCTGTTTCAACTAGCTTCATAATAGCATCGTGGTATGAGTCGGGTAACTGTGCTACTGGTAAAACTAAAGAACTGCCTGAATCACCAGGCAATGTGCGGAATACTACGAGAACCTTGGCTCCTGTATTACGCATTTTAGCGATATGTTTTAAGCTTTTCATTTACTTTCCTTTTTAGCAACACTTTCTAAAAAGTTGCTAAGTTTGTTATAGACTTTACCAACGCCTTCTAGTTCATTTGCTTTAAAAGCACCTCTCTGGCTAGCTACTTCAATAACGCTTTTTAGAGCGATAAGATCGCTGATATTAAGATCGGAAGCAGGGGCTTCTTGTGCCGGTGCTTGAGCTTCTGGTGCGGTTTGTTCTACTTGTGTTTCTTCAGTCATTAGTTTCTCCTTAAATGTGGACATGCGAGCATGAAATAGGTAAGTTCTGACGGATCTTCGAATCCGATGTGGGTTGAACTTCTAAGTGAGTTGCTATCTTTGTCGTAATAAGGACTTTTGAAAATAGCATATCTGCCCTTTAGTTTTATTTTCACCCAATCCTCCACGCCATTGAACATTTCAGTATCAGATAACTTAGTGCAAGAAAAATGAGGAGGCATTGTCGTCAGTTTTCTTATTTTCAATACTTCTAAAGGATTGAGGTCAAATATCATGAAAATATTTATAGTGGGTTATTATTCGTGGGACGATTCTTGGCTTAATCTTCTGCTTAGTGCTTTACTAGATCCCATTTTCCTAACATCTCCGGAAAAAAGATAAAGCTCAAATGCAGCTTTTTCTGTCAAGACTTTTAAATGATTTTTTGATAGATGGTATGGACTTTCTAAAAACTGATCTAACCAAATTAATACCTGTGGTCCGATAGTCATGTCTTTTGGAAGATCGATTTGATATGTTTTGATGTTTGCTTCGGATTCAATAAACTCTAAACAAGAATCAGTCATCCGAAGACCTCCTGCTGATTTATCTCTTGTACTAAACCACCACTGGCCTTTTAAAGATTTAAAATCATCTTCGTTATATTCTTTACCAGCTGCTTTTAGGAATACCGAAGTATAGGTATCCTTTCGATCCATCTTAAACTACCTTTTCTCCAGTTGTAAGTTTATAGACTTCGAAATCACTGCATTTAAATAGACGGTTTAATTTTTTAGCAAGATTGAGAGCATGACCTGGATTACTGAAACTAACCTTTTTATATTTTGGTCCAGGATAACTAGCCAGTAGACTACCACTCTTTAAATTAAAGGGTTGTCCTTTGTAGAATACTGCCCATATAGCTTCACTATCTAAAATCTGTTCGACTTTATAAGACTCTTTATTTGCATATTCCAAAATTACTTTCGGTTTAGGTCTGCTCATATATAATCGTGTTCCTGATAACCACGTATATATTTAGCCTATTAAAAAGTTCCGCCATCCAGCTTAACGTCTATAGTTCCTATATTATCGCTCATTTTGGATAATTTTTCATTGATTTCTTGGATACTGTTACTTAATCTTGAAGTTAAAAGAGCAAGTTCTGTGGTTAACTCTCTTGCTTCTTGGATAGAGATACGTATTTCTTTTTGCTGGCTTTTTTCGGCAGCAATAATTCTAGTTAACAGTTTTTCTACGCTAGGTAGATTGGTTGGAATTTTATTTTGAGACATTTGACAATACCTGTTTCATTTCTAGTTCAGTTTTAAAAGGTCCTTGATAATCATATCTTTGTAATGTAATAAGTTTCGGACAAAAACTTTTAACCCATCCCTTGGGAAACTTTATAACATAATATCCGGCACAATATAAACTTTTACTGTCTTCACTTTTTGTGAACAAAGGTAATTTTTTACGAATGTCGAACATAGCATTGTGTGGTGAGTTGCTGGTCGCATAGCCATGAACTTCATTCGGAAGATTGGTGTTTGCTTCTTTAATAATCTTTGCCACAAAAAAGTTTTTGCCAAACTTCTTAGTTAAGCTATCTTTGGTATTGTATATCTGAATACCAGTTTCGTTACTCATAACAAAACGATTGTCTTCGTTCTTTCTTAACGTAGCAAATTTTTCTCCATCCTTTTCTACGATCCAAAACTTATCTGCAATAATCGGTTTAGCATGTAACTCTGTCATAGTGTGTACCTCGCATTAAGTGGTTCGGCATAACTCTGTGCCTGATCTGCTATTTTCTTTAAATCATAAAGATTACAAAACTTAATAAGTCTTATGCCAACTTGACTGATATTTTTATTTGCACCTGTGGCTTCGGCAATGGTATTAGCGATGATCTCTTTGATATGATCTGGTTGATAACTAAGATCGATCAAACGACGATTGCGTTCATAATCTTCTAAGACTCGATGTTCTTGACCTTCGTGGTCGGTCCACCTCTGTAGCATGAGATTGTTCCACGCAAATCCTTTGGTCTTACGATCTTCGAACGCTTCAGTAAGACCCACTTTTTTGCTTGTGCCTTTAGTACGCACACCCGGATATGCCGAGAAGACATTATCACTGGTATCACCACGCATACATTTTTCAAATAACAGCCATTCTGGGTCGGGTGCAGGTTTCGGTTCTTGTGTTTTTTTATCGATGACTGGTTTGCCTTTGTCATCGAAAATTCCTTCATGTGTTATTGTATGTTCCATCACCCCATTGTATTGTTTTACATTAGGAGCGATCAGTTGTACAAAATCTGTATCAGTTGAAATGATCACATGATTGTCATTTGGATGGCTTTGAATCCAACCTGCTATAAGATCGTCTGCTTCTAGTTGTTCGTTGCGTAGGACTGTACAATTTGTTTTTTCTGAAATAAACTCTTTAAAAGTATCAAAAGCTTCCCAAAACACACGATCTTCTTCTGCTTCTTTTTCGCTATGCGCCGCACGGGCTTCTGCTCGATTACGCTTATACGGAGCATAATAGTCTTTGCGCCAGCTACGACCTTCTAAACAGAAAATAACATGGGTACCGTTAAACTGCTGCCATGCTTTTCTAATAGAGTTTAGGGTTATATGAAACGCCATGCCGAGCTTGATATCAGCATCGCCGTTGATTGCATGTCTAGCACGAAAAAATGTGTTAGCAGTATCAACTAAAATATATGTCATGTATTGTTCTTTATAACTTGTTTAACATCTAAAGTACCTGTTTGTACAGGACCGCCATAATCGCCATCTACAACTACGTTGGCACACAGTTCACGAAACCAGCGATCTACGATTTCTTCTTCTTTATCGCCATCTTCACCGTAGCCTTCTTGTTTTAATTTTAGCACAAAATACTCATTCCAGTCAAGTTCAAAAAATCCGTTGCGTATATTATCTTTGTTTACATGTGTTTCTAATACACCTACCCACGGTTCTTTTTTACGAGTTGCACGATCTTTTGGATTTAGTTTAGCCAACTCTTCAGCTTCTTTAGCTGCTTCGGCTTCCTGTCTAGCACGTTCAGCTTCTCTTTGATGTTCTGCTAGTTTTTCAACAGTCTCTCGTTCTCTAGATTCCATCTCGGCTATACTTGCCTCGAGCTTATCTATGCCGGTAATCTTTTTAAGGATTTTTGTTAACATTATGTACCCCATTCATTCTTAAATAACGGAACTTGAAGTCTATCGCTATAGCGAAGTCCGTTCTTCATTGCCAGTTCTGCTACGCGACGATTATTTAGTGTATAGACACTCTCTACACCGCCCACTGGCATCAAGTAACAAGGACCTTCAAATCCCTCTGCACGATAGATATCTAAAGTCTCTAATGCTTCTTCTGCATCTTCTTCTGTAGCGATCACAAACTTAAGATATGTGTATCCAACATCTTCGTAATCACACACAATGTCTGGCCTGATGGCTTCGTGTCTAGACTCTCCTGAGCAACTTAATTTGGCACTAACACTAAAAGTGAGTTTATGATAACCACGACTATCTAAACCCCACTTGCGAAGATAATCTTTAAACTCTGGTGTTAGTTTTTGAGTACCGTTAGTTTCAAAAGTTAGTTCTCTAAGATTGCGCATTTTAGGATGTTCTAACAGTTCGGGGTAAGCACGTTGCCACCCAAGCAACGGTTCTCCTCCGGTGATGACCAAGTGCTCTTCTCGCCATTCGTTGAACGGTAAAATCTCGCAGATTCTTTCTGCGATGGCGTCGCTAGTAAGCATTGGACTAAGATCCTTAAAGCGAGGATCCCAGCTAGCATAACTATCACAACCAGTAGAAACCAATGGAAGTTCTTCATACTTCTTAAACTCCGATACTCTGTCAGCAATAGCTTCGACTTCTGTGCTTAGTTCGCCTTTAGGCATACCAAAGCCGGCACACTTAAAGTTGCAGCCAAATGTACGTAAGAAAACAGAAGGCACACCCATATAGCGTCCTTCACCTTGAATGCTGTAAAACAGCTCTGCGATTTTTATTTTACTCATACTTTATTATACACTCTTTTTTGATAAAATCCAAGAACCATTTTCGTCTTTAGTCCAATCAATGACATCTCCTTCTTTCCATCCTACACTATCTAAAAGTGTTTGAGGAAATAACAAAAAAAGATCTCCAGATTCTGGATCCTCTTGCACTGTTAATATTTCAGATCCAGACTTTGATTCTTGATTCATTTTCTTTATTCCGTTCTTTATTCCATTCTTGAAGTTTTAATTTTCTACATTCTTCTCGAACTTCTGGAGGAAAGTCAGGTGATATTTCTGATATTCTACAATCATAGACTTTGGATTGTTTTCCAAAATCGCTCCACGCCATAATGAATATGACAACTAGAATAAGTAAAATAAATCCAATACGTTCTTTCATATCACATCGCTGATCATTATTTTGCACAATAATGCTTCTCTTTCGTCCTTGAAGAAAAACTTCATAAAATCTTCGCTAACTTCAGTAGTGTATTTCCCCCCAGGAAGACCAAATCGATCAACTATATCGGCACATATTTCGTTCCAATATGTATTGCTTTGACCTTTCCAGGGAATGCAAATTTCAGTCATTGAAATGTTTGTCTAATACTTCGAGTTTATCCATATACTCTGCAATAATCTCGATTTCTTTTTCTATAGCATCCATTAGATCTGTATGATCCGGTAACGCTGTAGGATTTTTTAACATCACTTCGACGTTCATCTTGTGCTTCAGCACATGTGCGCTAAAGTGTACCCTTAGCGCATCAATAAGTTCTTTCCTCATTTCCATTTCCTATAATTGCCCTTTTCGGGAATAACATGTCGTACACCCCCGGTCGGGTCTTCCATATCTCCTGTACGTCTCGGGATGAGATGCACATGAGGCCAACCTACAGTTTGTCCTGCTGACTTGCCGTAGTTAAAACCAACATTGAAGCCGTCACATTCTCCAGCCTCGACCATTCTAATACCATCACGTACAGCATCTTCAAACGCATCCATGAGTACCGAAACGGTGTTATATTTAGGTACGAATAGCAAGTGACCTTCAGTAACTGGATATTTGTCTCTAAACAATTTTACGTGGTAGTCTTGTTCTATTAAATCATCCCAAGGAGCATTACTATCTTCGACAAAACCAGGTTGATCTTTCATTACAGTTTCGTTCATCTCTTGAACTCCTTGCGTTCAGCTGGCAATGCATCTTCTTTAATAACAAACTCACGACCTCCTAAACTGCCAACAAATGCTCTAGTATTTTCTTTATAGGCCATGCGTATCTTAAGAGTTTGAAATGCAACTTCCAAAAAAGCTTTAGGCTTATAACCTAAAACGTGCATATCAAAATCTTTACCAGCATCTGTACAATGTACTTTTACTTTTGCATCGATCATTTGGTCCACCAATCTTCCCAAGGAAAGTCAACCCAAACATCGTTTTCTGCTTTGTTGATTTCCATGCCTACATAATCCATGGCATATTCGCAGTTGCTAGCTTGGTTATCAACTAACACAGCAAATCTAACATTTTGATTCCAAACTTCATCCCAGGCAGGATCTTCAGGAAAACAACTAGATTTCCAATCGTTGATAATCCAGTTAAATGTAGCACCTGAATCGTTGATGTCATCGACAATAAGAATATTCTTGTATGTGCTACCTTCTTCTAATAAACTGCTGGCAGCTTCTAAAATACCACCTATGTCATTTTCGTCTTCAACAAATCGTTCTTTACTCTGAGGTCCTAGAGCATCCTCCGCCATCCATAAGTTACTTTCTCTGCCGTCGCCGTCTCGCAGACTAACATTCAAAGTCCACATAGGAACATTTAGATAATGGCTCAACATTACAGCGGGAATAAGCCCACCTCTAGTAAGCCCTACTATATAATCTGGTTTCCACGGACCAGTAGCTATTTCTCTACCGATGCGTGAGACTAAACCAGTCATCTTATGATGATCGATTATGAGCTTGTTCATATCTCTCCTTTAGATACTGCTCGTGTTGCACCCATTTATTATTAACTAAAAATCCCCATTCACGTTTATGCGGTCCTGGCATAAACAATGTCCACGCAGTTACACCCGGATGAAGTTCAATGCGATGATAAGAAGTAGGCTTACATATACGGAAATGTCCAGGACCTCTCCATTTACGAATCTCACAGGTCTTCATTCCATCTTCATTAAACTGAGGAATCCACTCGTAATAACCGCCCTTAAGGATTAGAGTTGCGTAAGGCCACGGGTGATCGTGAACATCATCTGGATCACCTTTCAAGAATTTATGTAGAAATACGTTAAATGGGAAACGATCTCTATCTTTTAAAAAGAGATAATACCGTTCGAGGTACGGTTCGTTATGCACACGATCATAAATGATACGCTTGCGGCCTAGTCGTTCAAGCAGTTTCAGCAACATTAAAAATCTCCTCAGCGAGATATCGCTTCAGTTCTTTATCAGTAGGTTGAACACTGTAGTTTTGTTTAAAAAAGATTTCATAACTATCACTACCGTATTTTCCTATACCATATAACATTGTAGCATCATTTCCGTCCCAAGTCAAGAAATCAGCAGTCATGCGTTTGAGTCGTTGAAACCGTATATTATACATACCTAATGGCCAAATCACTTCTTTAACATCGTCGATACCGGCAAGCAAAAATTTGTTAGGAGTTGGCCACTGTTTTAAGAAAAGAGGCAGTACGTATTTGACTGCCTTTCTTCCAGTTTGATTGAGCATAATCACAGCTACCATATGTTGCCATTTTTGATGTCTAATATTCTTAGCTGGCAACTGTTGCTGTACCATTAGTTCATCTTTTAATGGTTTAATCATCATCTCCTCGCAACCAACGATCCACCATTTCTTCTGCTTCTTTTTGATTCAAAGCAATGACAGTGAACCAAGCACATTCTTGATTAGCACGTATGTCGAATGGAACACGACCACCTCTAAACTCTAGAGGTTCGTCTAACATTCTTTTTACTTCAAAAGTTTTAAGATTTTTAACTCTATCTATAAATGAGTTAGCTTGTTCGGCAGCGTTCATCTTGGAGCAAAGTCCTGTTGTAGTTTGATGTTGTCGAAGAATTCTTTCTTTGTACTTTGATCGTTTTTAAACGCACCCTTGAGTACAGTTGTCTGAGTCAGTGAACTATGTGCCATGATGCCTCGATTCTCACAGCAACCATGTGTAGCTTGGATATAGACGCCTACATCTGTGGCTCCTGTGGCCTTGGCGATCTCGCGAGCAATATCATTAGCAAGTTCCTCCTGGAGAGTACCACGCCTGGCGCACCATTGTGCGATACGTGTGTACTTACTGAGTCCAATGAGCTTGGAAGCCGCAATAATACCAATATAGGCAACACCATTAACGGGCTGATGATGATGGCTACACATACTGCGAAGCTCACTGCGAACAACCAGCATACCTTCGTAACGGTCCTCCGAATCATTCGGGAACGCTGTGGCTGCGGGACTTGGCTCATATCTTCCTGACATGATTTCGTTGAAATACATTTTTGCGAGTCTACGTGCTGTTCCATGGCTGTTAGGATCGTTCTCACGATCAATCAAAAGTCGATCAAGTACTAATTCAAATGCTTCAGTAGCTTCATCGATAAGTTTATGTTTCATTTCTTCAGTGACATATTCACTGATGTTGTCTCCAGCCCAGAAACGTTTATTATCACGTTTCATTTTAAAGCGAAGATAATCCGCTAGGTATGCTTCTTCATAGCCGCCATCACCTGCCATGGCGTCTAAGGCTGTTTCATTTTTGTTGTTTGACATTAGGTATTCTCCGAGTTATAGTCGTGGATGACATTTTATTTTAACATCTCCAGTAGACTATTGCAACTAAAATAGTGTTCAGTTAATAAGTCTACTTGTTTATTTAGGCTTGGCAAGAATTTTTCATAATTTTCCATATACTGGATGATCTTATGACAGACTTCTTTTCTGTGTATGGTGTATGCATCCCAACTTTCAGTCCATTCGCTCGGATACTTAAATGTATCTAATGCCATTTCACTATAGCTCAAACGGTCTGGAACCATAGGAATAGCATCTACAAGAGCACCTTCATACCAACTAATGCCAAGAGTTTCTTGTAGATTAGCACTGAATACTAGTTTTGCCTCTCCTAGCATATTATGATATTCATTTTTAGTTAATGGATATTCTTGACATACTTTAAAATCATATTGCGGTAGATGTTGTCTTAGGTCTTCAAAGATTGGCAGTTGTTTTTCTGGCGCCATACGATGCGGAAATAATATTAGATCACGCTTGGGCATGTTCTTATACATTAACAATGTATCCGGCATATATTCCATAGGCCAGCCCGAGCGAACAATCTTCTTATTTGCGAGATAATCTTGCATATCTTCGTGACGCCAAGGATTTTCTGCCATGCCGTCGTTTAACAAGTTATCGTCAAACATCTTGATATGAAAATCAGTGGCAAAGTAGTTATGATCTACGGCTGCAAAGAAACTTTTTTCGGCATGTCTAACCCATGGAGCATTACCGATAAGACGTCCTAGAAAGTCTTGAGGATCATAACTACCGGCATGCCACAGTGCGTGGATGACTACTTTAATGCCAAGTAGTTCACTCATGTATTTTAAGTTTATGATGCCAGGATGCCAAGCATCAGTAAAAATAAAATGATCCCCAGACTTAACTGCTCCGGATGTAAATAGCCTGCTAAACTCTTCAACTTGGCGAGACTTATAGATATTAGTGCCACCAAAATTAAGAAAGGCGCCAGGAGTAGTGGCTTTAGGAATATCTTCAGGACCACTAATAACTTGAACATCGTGACCTCTCTTTCGTAGTAACGCAGGCAAGTGGGTTTTCCACTGACCTGTGTACCTTGTTTCAACAGCCTCTAGATCAACGAGAAAAACTTTGGCCATTGCGTTTTCCATTGTTATCCCAACGAGGTTTGTTACCTTGGTAGGGTCTACGTGGACGCTTGCTTGCTAGGTAAGCTTGGTAGTTTGCAGAATCTTTACGATAAAGATCCGCAGGGTTAAACTCACAGAGTTCAAATCGACAGTAGTCGAGGTAGGCGTCTAGGTCATCCCAGACTTTCACAACGTCAGGACGGTTGGCAAAATATTGATAGTCCTTGTAGTTACGAGCCATTTTTGTTTCCTTATTAGTATTTGATGAAAGAACCATTTTCTCCGTCTTCGGAGACTTCAATCCAAATCTCGCGACCCGGATACTTTTTGCTAATAATGTCATACAAGTCGTCTGACATCATTTCGCAACTCTTGTAGTCAAGGCTTAAAACGGCACCTTGACCATTATACAGCGACTCGAGCCATCGCTTGAACTGGATGAATTCGATGTCCCTGTCATTGTGGAGCACACTGATCCACACCCTGAAATGAAAGATGTGGCGATGAGGGTAGCCCAAAAACGATACGTCATATTCATCTCCTGTAGCTAGATTTGGATCTGTAAGTGCCGCAGGATATTTGTGAATACCTTCCTTGCGGAAAGTTACCCAGATCATTTTATTAGGGCGAACGTCTTGTCTGATAATCATACTGACAGCAATCCTTCACATAGTTTTTTGATTTCGTCTCTCGACATATGAAAATTATATGTACTTGAAGAGGAAATTTTTCCTTCGCTATCAATACATTCTTGAATGATATCTACAGCCATAAGTCCTTTAGGATTAATACTTTCCCAAGATTCTACACGTACTCTAAATGCAGGAGTTTCTTTTACTGTAATATTTTTAATTTTTAAATCTGAATGTTTCATCTCTTTAGAGCCTCCATCATAACAATCTTACCAAGTGCATCACCGAGATCTTGATCTTCAGTAATAACATGCATAGTATTAAAATTACGATCTTTGTGATGATCATAACTACGAGTTTCTACAACATATCCGCCACTAGCTCTATAGATATGTAGTCGCATTCCTTCGCTAGAAAGTCTATCAGCCTCTACCATTTGTGGAACATCTGCTTCGTCGTCATCACGCATCAGCCAGTTACGGATACGTTGTCTAACTGTTAGTTTCATTTTTTTTACCTTCTTAATTCTTCGCGAACTTTTGGCAGAACCAATAGTAGCGATTGCTTGTCCATAACCACTCATTTGATAATCTCATCTTTCCCATATTGATCCCAGTCTGTAAACTTTTCTCTTACGATCAAATCTTGTAGACTGTGACACCATACTCCAGGATTAGATGCCTGGAATCCCTTGTCATCGATTTTTAATGTAGCATTATATCCTAGTTGATTAACATAAGGCAATTTTACACTAATCTGAGGAATAAATCTACGTTTTTCTGTTAGTCCACTCTCCAAAAGACCTTCCGTTTCGCTTACATCAAAATCTAGTGTACACCAAAGTTCGTATTCGGAATCTAGACATACATAGATCATATTCTCCCACGGCCGCCAAGTTTCTACATCATTAACACCGTTAGTCTTGAAACTTTGATTAGCACCAAAATAGATATGTTTAATATGTTTGGATTCGTCTAGATAAGAACGACTTTCTCTAACCATTGCTAAGATTTCATACGGATCGTGAACACCAACTACGAATAGAGTTTTCATTCCGTAAGCAGGTGTACGTTCGATCTCTGTTCCTGTAAAAAATATTACATTGTCTGCCACATCGTCTTTATAAAAACGTTTCATTGCTCTTCCTTGTAATCTACTACATTACCATTTTCATCTGCGACAATAATACGAACCTGATTACCATTTTCATCTTCGATAAGAATAGGACCCCAGATCCACGCTTGTGTTTCACTTTGGCTCCAACCTTCTTGATTTTCTAAGACATCATAGATGTCGCCGTCTTCTTCGATAAGTTCTTGCAACCGTTCTTTTTCATCCTCATCCATGTCTTCTGGGTAAACGATTTCTTCCCAGCATCCGTCCCACATTGATTCTAATTCAACATTTTCAATATTGTTAAAGCAGCAGTTATACATATCAATGCTGTCTTTGCTACCATCACCACCTGGCACATAATCAAAATCAAACTCGGGTGGATTATCGTCTGAAGTCTCTACATAGAAGCTAGCACCACGATATCCTGTCTGACGAATAATAGTCATATCGTCTTTGGTGTAATGCTCGTGTTCTTCGCAGGATTTTTTATAGTAAGGTGATACTTTCCATTGCGCCATTATTTGCCTCGTTTGAAAAAGTTTTTGATACTGTTGAAAAGGTTGAGATATCTTGTTTTGTATGGATCAGCTAAAATCTGATCTAACATGGAAGGGTGATGCGGACAACGTCCTTGACGCCAGTCACAGCTAGGGCTGTACTCTTGTCCGCAGGTTTGGCAGTGTTTTGACATTATCTTTCGTCGTCAGGTTGAATAGTTTCGTGATCGTGTTCCCATTGCAGTTTAGTAAGTCTAGCAATTTCGTCCTTATATTGCAACCTTTTCTTCTTCATTTCGGCTAACTGATCGTCTTTAAAGTTACCAGAACGTTCCATTTGATCGATCTGTTTGTCCAAAAGTCTGTGTGTTTCGGTAAGATGCTTGATTCGATTCTCATACATAACAGCCTCCTTAGTCAGCTTTGAGTTTATCTAATGCTTCGTCTTCTCTGTCATCTATCCAAGAAGTTTCATCTTCTGATTCTTCATAGAACAGTGTATCTGCGATGTTGGTAACGCCACCGCGTAATCTTGCACCTTCTAGATTTTGTAAGAAACCTAAACGTTCTGCTTCAGCAATCATAGCAAATGCTTCATCTTTGGTTTTGCAGTCGAATAGTTCTTCTGCAAATCTATCAAAATACAGAATGTTTCTTGGAACCCATTCGCTGAGTTCGTCGCTCTTATCTGCATCTTTGACTTTTCGCCACGCTCTCCAGTCTGGACGAATACGTTTTGTTTCGATATCTGCTAGGTTGTTAGCACGTTGTACAGCAACTATATGGCAATAAACATTATGTGCCATCATTAGTGCATAACCAAAACTATCCCAACTAGTTTTACCTTCTTTGCCAATCTTGTTTAGCATTCCTGGAGCATAGTGGCAAATATCTGCGATCGTAAGTCTTCTACCGATCTCGGATTCGAAAGGAAAAGGTATATCGTGCCGTTTGGCAAGACTCTTATTGTCCGGGGCCTTATCCATGATAACGCTGAATCGCTTAGAGGTATGTTGGGCGTTAGTATATACCAGTCCGTGAGCTGTTGCGATGAACGGACTTGCGCAGTCAAAGCTGATAGTGAAGTTTTCATTGATATGCTTTCTAATCTGTCTCTGGATACTTGTTAGATAACAACTCCAGTCCAACTGTGCGGTACCGAGGAAGTGCATCCAATCCTTGCCTTCCAACATACCATCAAAACGCATAGTGATAAGCCTGCGAAGTGTAATCGGCATTTTACACATGTTGGCACCACCCATGGCCCAACCTTCGCAGGCTTTGTCTCCCCACACTTTAGGATCACTAAACTCTTTAACACCTTCGTACCATTTTTCAGCGTTCTCCCAGTTAGAACCTTGTAGAACATTTAGAAACTTAGTAGCACCGATGCGATTTTTCAAAAAATATTCATTGTTGAATCGAGTTTTATCTAAACAGTCTTGAAAATCTTTTAATCCTGTTTTAGGCTGATGGATATGATCACAAGCCCATGTAGGCACGTCTAACAACATACTCCAATCCGCAGTTAACTCTAACCAGTTAAGAATATCATCTCTAGTTTTGTTTGCACTGGCACCTTCAAAGTTTTGCCAGTCAAACTTTAAAACGCCTTTACCTACCTGATAACCACCAGAATCTCCTAGGATTAAACTTTTGTTTCTGTCACGTTGTTGGATCATTGCGTCTTGATCCATAGTCTTGTTCAGATCAAGTTGTGCATGGCCTGCTGAATACAGTCCATACTTGTAATAGAAATATCCTTGTTCGGGATTAAGAAAGTTCATGCCTTCAATTCCTCGATCGAAACCTTGAGGAATACGATCTGTTGGAACAAATTCTGATTTTCTCTGTTTTGCTACATAATCTGAAAAGAAAGCACTGATTGCCGGTAAGTATACTGCATAGTCTTTCTGTAGTGGTGTTAAATCAACTGGTTGTTTGCTCATGTTCTTTTGCCAATATTGTTGTAAGTTCTAATCTTGTTTGTGCCTGTTCTAACTGATCTAATGCTATACGAACTGCTTTATTAGTTGTAGCCAACTCATACCATTCTTTCTCTTGTTTCATACGTTTAACAGCCCAGTCAATAGCTGCTTCTGCCTCGCTATTTAGACCGACGTTAGCAGAATTAGCATAAATCTTCATCCATGTATTGCCGTCAAACACTTCCATTTCGCTGCCATTGATGCGTAGACATCCCTGTGCAGGATTGTTTGAGTTATATGAAATATATGGCAGGGAACTGCCCCCTGCGGCATATATGTGTTTGCTAGAACTATTAATGGTATTAATCATTAGGCTGCTTGTGCTGGAATAATGTACTTGTAAGTAGCCAAGCCACTGTCAAGAGTGATCTGGATAGCACCTTCGTTACTTAGACTCATCTTAGTATTGTTAACATCTGCAATCTTAAGAATGCTCAAGATTGGAAGTACAGGCCAAGTCCAACCACGATCAAGTTTTCCTGCTACGTTTTGTGCGAATACAAACTCACCACCATGTGTTGATGCATCACCAAAGATAAACTTTAGATTGCCACTATCTGTTTTAGCAAGGAACGTTGGATGTTCGTTGTTAGCACCCGCTTGGAAGTTGAAACGCTGTACTGCGGCTACGCTAGGCTCAACCTCAACGTCCCACTTAACACCACGGAACTTCACAGTCTTCATCTTTTCGTTGATGATTTCCTGATTCATAAAACGATAGTCGTTCTTGAAGTCACCGTCTTTGTTTTCAAAGTGAATACCGACAGGAATAGTTTCACCGTTGCGTTCTGCAAATGTGATATTGATCTTGGCATCTTCTTTATATTCGCTGCCATCTAACAGATATTTTAGTTTTTGTAGTTGAGGCATGCCAAATGTACCCAACATATCAGGATATGGATTGGCAGTTTCAGCCTCCATAATAACTGATCTGTCGTCGGCCATTGAAAAGATTTGAGTTTTATCTTCTGCGCCTGTTACTTTAACTGTGGTTAAGAAGCCTAGATTTTGTGTGTGGCTTACGATGTCTTGTAAAATGTCTTTCATTTAGAGAGTCTCCATGTATATTAAGATTATATTTAGATCGTGAATAGAAATCAACCTTGAAATCATTCAAAATCAAACAATTTGCTGAATGTATTATCCGACCTTGTTGAGCTGATGTCCCATTCCAAAACACCAATAAGGTTTTCTAGTTTTTCGTCAATGACAGTGTTCTCCATTTCTGCATCATCGAAAGGTAAGTCTTTGAACCATTGAGGAAGTCTAAGTTCATCAACAGGATACGCAACTGAAACATAGCCCATTGGATTATCTTTGATCTTGCAGACAATGACTTTCATGCCATCTACAATGTTCATTGAGTATTTGTCATCAAACATACGCTTTAAGGTGTTCCAGTTAAGACTGGCTCGAACATGACCCGGCATATTCGCTTTGCCCATTTTTCGTTCCTTGGCAGCATATTCAGTGATGTTGTTAGCACGTTTAGGTGAGCCTTTTTCCCAGCCGGGTCGTGTTTTAAACTCAGTTCTAAAATCTGTGATATATTCTAGTACTTCTTCTTTAGGAGCACCATTTAGAACACGAGTCAACACATCACTCAAGAAATCCTGGATAACTACTGGAGTATCAGAACGCTTTAGGTCGAGTCCCATCGCTTTGATTTTACCAGTGCTGCCACCTGTGTCCGTTCTTTTTCCTTCTTTATCGTAGTAGAGGACTGCGTATCGTTTTTTCGTAATGAATAGTCCTTTGGAAGCAACAATCTCGCGACCTGCTTTAATGACCTCTCCTCGTGTTCTAGGGACGTGGAAAGCGTCTTGCATGAATTTGACGAATGTGCCATTTACTTCTTCTCCTATGGTATCATAAAGTTCAATAACGGATTCTTTAGTCCAGGGCAGGTTGCCCTTGTCTATATCATTCTTTAATGTGCTATATGCTGAAAAGTAGCAACTATCTGTATCACCGTAGATAACTGCCTTACCTACGTGATTATATTCGCCTGTAATAATCTCGTTTACTTTTGAAGCCATATGTTTGGCAATCTGACGTCCTGTAAGAGTGGTAGATTGACCAATACGATTATCGAAGAATCTGCAGCCAGGATTAAGAATAGCACCATACAAACTGTTCAAGTTAATCTTCTTGACCAACTGACGTTTATCCCAATATTCTTCTTCGATTTTATTTCCTGCCTGTATACATTCTTTTAGTTTAGCCTGCATCTCTTTACGTTCTTTATACCAACGTGCAAGCAATCCTGGTATAACGCCTTCTTTTTCATAAGTGAATATAGTACCGTTGGCACTGATCATCCATGGTTGATTACTATCAAAAATGAGATCATACACTTGTGCAGCACTGAGCGTATCGCTGCCTCCACCTTCCCAATCAATAGTTACTTCTCTGCCAACTTCTCTATTCATCACAGCGGTATATTCTAACGAACCAAATACACCTTCCCACGCTGCCGCAAAACTTTTACCTTTGGCCTGTTCAGCAGCGATAAAATCTTTGGTTCCGTCTTGACGCAACTGTCCGACGATAGTTTCAGGACCCATGTTCAGAGCACGAATCGCAGAAGGATACAGTGAGTTAATGTCCAGAGAACCAATCCACTCGTGGATGCCTTTCTTGGGATAAGCAACATAAGCACCTGCAGCCTGTGTATCGCCTTGTTCTTCCATCTTCTTGCGATTAGGAACGATCATTCCTCTCTTATGTGCTTCATTGATAATAGCCTGCTCAGTCACAGCCACAGCACCCATGGTGGTCTGTAACAGAACTGTGTTTTCGTGTGCGATCTTGTTTGCTAGATCCAAGAACTGTAGTTTTTTGTCCAGCTTGTCGACCAGAGCGCAGTCTTGTCTGTTGTATTCGATGAATCTTTTAAAGTCGTTGTTGTAGAGTTGGTCCAAAGTTCCTTCGTAGACTGTTTTAGTCTCTCCGAGTTCCATCTCCCCGATAGCATCCAGTCTGTAACTGTGTCTTTCTTCATATGTGTACTTTCTGTAAAGTTCAAGATAATCAACATGAACTCTGCCTATGAGATCATATGTAACAGCAGTCTTTCCGAACTTTTCATATTCTCTTTTCTTAGGATAACAGTTCCATAGACAAAAACGTCTTGTATCTTCTTTGCTTAAGACTTTAGTAACACGATTAACGGTATAGGGAATATCAAAACCTTCTGAGTTCCAACCAGTTAAAACATCTGCATCTTCAATAAGATCTAGAAATGTTTCAAGCATGTCTGCTTCATTATCGAATAACATAGTGTTTGGAAACTCAGCAACTAGTTTCTTTGCTTCGTCCATACTGAGCGTTTTGGGAGGAATAGCTAGACATACTAGAGTGTCCATCCATTGTAGATGCACAGCAATAGCAGTAATCGGCATGAATGGATCGTCGGGCGATGCATAGCCACGCTCAGGATCGAAGTCTACCTCAATATCAAAGAATGCTACATTTAGTTTTGGAGCATCGACATTGAGATAATGATCTTCTAAACAGCGATAGATCGGATTGATATCAGATTCGTAAAGTTTTTTGTTAGAGTGTATAGCAAGTTCTTTTCTTAATTCTTTTACGTTTTTGCAACTAACACGAGTTAGTGCTTCTCCGAAAATTGAATTATACTTGCCTCTGGGATCTCTATAATAGAAAATGTGTTTGGCAGCATAATCTTTATAATGCCTGCTGCCTTTGTCATCACGTTCAACGACACGAATCATGTCGTCGTCGCGATCATAGAATGCGTCAACGTAGCTCATTTATTCTCCATGCGATTTTCGGCTCGCAAATACCAAAGTAATCATTTCTGGCTGATTAAACCTTACCCGCAGTTATTTACCGACTGTTAACGAATCAGCTATTTTTTCGCATAATATTGCGATATATAAACACGAAACCATAGCTGACCACATGATCAAACCCATTAAAATCCAACTACCTATTATGTTTAATGCTATAGTAATCATTGAATGATCATTCGTATCAGACCAACAGTATCTATAGTGGTCAGCAAGATATAGTTAGCCAACATGCCAAATGATTTCCTAGTGTAAGCAGCCCAGCCGTACATAGCACAACCAAGAATCCAAATAGGATACAGAACCAGCAAAGGTGGCGTAGGGACTGTAAGGGCCATTGCGATACTACAGCCAATACTAATAGCCCAAGCAAGCAGCTCGACAATAAAACGAAAAGGATGACTATTCCAATCATCTCGGATCCATTCTACAGTTCCGCCGAATACATTTGCTAAAAAATTCATTCCGGTAGACGTTTAGTAACACCAAGAATACCTTCGATTTCTTCCCACTCGGCTTCGTGGTCTTTCCAGTTATCTTTGTGTGCGATTTTAATCGCTTTATTGATAATGCTTGGTTTGATTTGAAGTTCTTCTGCCACAGCCTTGACAGTTTCTTTTAGACCTTCTTGAAGATCTTCAACTTCACGCAAAACATTTGAACCTTCGTTGATTAGACGTTCAAGTTTTGCTTTTTCTTCGGGACCGTACATCTTTGCCATATAATTCTCCTTATAGGATTATTATATAGCCGTAAAAAAAGCCAGTCAATGATAGACTGGCTTTAGTTTACCAAAATAGAATTATTTTTGATTTTCTGCTAGAACATCATACATTTCAAATGTTCCGCCGTTACGCTCATATAACAATCCGGCGTATAAGTCTGCTTTCATTCCTTCGCCTAGTTTGTTGCGAGCAACACGTTGAGCCCAGTTAAACAATGCTGTATCGACAGCATCAATCTGTTGTTGACCGCCACTTTCTTGAACTAACTTAACCATGTCTCTGAAACTTAGTTTTGTTTCAACAGATTCGGCAACAACTTTCTTAGAAGCCTTAACTGATTCGTTTTTCTTACCGCCAAAGTATTTTGCTTGGGCAGCACTCATACCCTTCTTGCCACCGTCTTTCTTGTCTCCGCCTTTGGATTTAGCAGCAGATTTCATTGGCTCTTTCTTATTACCATCTTTGTCAAGATCTAGGAAGTCTGGCTTAGCAGCTTCTTCCATCTTCTTCTTTTTCATTTCTTTCTTTTTCTTGTCGGCATCATCTTTTTTAGCTTCTACCATTTTCATGAACTTAGATTTGAACTCTGGTTCGACAGATTCTTTTTTAGCCTTCTTGGCCTTTGGCTCGTCTTCGTCCTCATCTTTGTCTTTACCATATGAACGCTCGTGCTTTAAACCAGTAGCAGTTTTAGTCATTGTGCCGTGTGTAGTTTTGGCCTTGTCGCCAACCTTTTTAAGATCTTCTTGACCTTCTTCTACTTTATCTTCTTTCTTTTCCTCAGCTTTTTTCTTAGCTTCAGCTAGATATGTAGAAGTACCAGCCAGCACACGAAGTTGTGCATCTTCATTTAACTGTACAGCCTTTGGTAACTCGGGAGACTTTGGTAACTCGATCGGATCATCCATTGAGCTGATTTTAGAAACTAGTGATTTGAAATCCATGTTATTTTCCTTTTATTTTTTCCTACCAGCGCAATGTGCTTTCTGGCTAAAACCTTTCGGAGCAGCACAGTTAATAGAGTTTTTGTATTTTTGACTCCATTTTTCTGTTAACTCTCTATGTACACTTTCCTGTACTTTATCTTCAAAACTTCTTGGGCCATGCTCTACAGCTTCGCCAGCCATCTGTTCATATTCTAAGTAATGATAGACAGAACTGATGTAATCTGCGGCTTTAGTAATCTTAGCCTGCACCCAACCTTCTAATTCTTGATCGTCAGCGATAAGCCTATGCAATTTTGCAGCATATTGATGGAGTTTATACAGATCGGCTTTTGCCATCTGCATTTCGCTATCGTCGTGTCTAAAATCTTGGTGCATAATGTATTTATCTTTTGATTGCAGCGCCGCTACCGAATATATTGGTCTTCATATCCAGTGCATTTTTTCCTGTATTATCCATGGGTTTTGGCTGCGGTGGAGCTTTTGTTCCTGATTTTCCGGGAGATCCTGTGTAGCTCTTTTTTCCCCGAGCTTTACCTGGGCTAAGGTGCGGAGCATCTACAGTGCCAATATTAGCACTGTTAGTAGCCCCGGCAGTCGCAGACTCTAGTATCTCGTGTATTTTCATATTACTATTTATTTCTTCCGCTTTTCATATTGGCGCACCAATGATACATTTTAGCTCGTTCGCCTGATGCATTTTTGGCACGTTTACGTAGATCAGTTACAGAACCGTTACAACTGGCACCAGCACGTTTTACACGACCAGGTCGGCTTTTACCCTTGATTTTACCATCAGCAAAGTTTTCTTTAGCTAACCCATCTGAACCGTAATTTATTTCATAATCATCGTCATCTGGGCACATATTAGTCTTTTTTCCACTAGGACTAACATGCCAGTCGCATTCTTTTTCTGTTATGCTTTCGCCTACACCACCGTCACCGCTGCTGTCACCGCTATAACCTACAGCATATCCATAACCTCCAAACGGACCGGGACCATAAGCTGCCCAGCGTGGTTTGCGTTTACGTTTCTTTTCACTGACCATGCTCTCACGCATATATTCAGATGCTTGACCTTCTGGGCTAACATGCCATGCATAAAATCTTGTTCTAGGATGATCTTTTTTTAATTCTATAAATGTATGAAGATTAGGTTTAGCATCGTCATACATTATGGCTTTGCTGTAGTTGTCCTTGTCTAATAGATGTTTAATGATAGCTTTCTTTCGTTCCTCAGTGGTGCCTTGCTTGCTATTTCCTGCACGATAGACATGCACCTTGTCAATATCAATACCGTACTTACGGAAAGTATCTAAAAATAATTCTTTATCATCAAAGTCTGCTCTAGCAGTAACCATCACTACTTTATTGCCTGTAGAAATGTCCTGTTTAAGTTGACGCATCATGGGGATGATAGGTTTAGATTTTTCAAAGAACTCTCGTGCGTTACGAAAATCTTCGAAGTCAAACCTTTCACCAGGTTTAAGTTTATAGTGGGTAAAGTCATGACTGTTAAGACTGTTAACAATTTGACCGTCTTTGATTACATGCACCTTTGTCTGAGTGTGAACCAGCGTGTCGTCTATGTCAAAGACAACTAACTTTTTAGGTTCTATTTCACTGGCTCTCATTAATGTTGTCCGTACGGATTCTGTGGCTTATCTTCTTCACCCTGTTGTTCGGGTATGACATTATATTGATTGGGATTTGGAGACAATGGTTTGTCCTTATCTTCCTCTAGTCTTTTTTGAGTTCTTTCGATATAATCTTTAAGAGTTTTGTCCATGATCAGATACTAAAACTAGAACCGCATCCACAGGTTGTCTGCGCATTTGGATTTTTAATGGTAAACTGACTTCCGTTAAGATCTTCTTTGTAATCTATTTCAGCTCCAGTTAAGTATTGCATACTCATGGCATCGATAACTACTTTCCATTTTTCATCGAGCGGTATCTCGAAGTCGTCGTCGTTTTGTTCTTCGTCAAATGTAAATCCATATTGGAATCCGGAGCATCCTCCACCCTGCACAAAAGTACGCAGCATTAATCCCGGATTGTTTTCTTCGTTTAAAAGATCTATAACTTTTGCTTTTGCTGATTCTGTTATCTCAACCATTTCTTATCTCCTACGGGTTTCTCTCCTGTTAGATAAGGTAAACTAAACCATAACTGGAACCACTCTGGAGTTCCGGGTTTAATGTTATGTTTTTTCATAAGTTCACCTTTTTCGTTGCCAGTGATACTTATGTTACTACCTTCGTACGGTTGGTAGCCTTTGAATTCTGTTATACCTGCTAGACGTTTTAACTCGCTAAGTTCCATTAGTTCTTAGGTTCCCAATAACGACCTTTGCCGAATGTTTTTTCTGCCCAAGAGTTTGACATAGTGGAATACCATTTTCCACTCTTTGACTGCATAAGTCCAGCAGCTTTAGCATCATTCTCTTTACCTGCAGGAACATTGTAAAAATAATATCCTTTAGGTTTGTTATATGCAGGACGTCTAGGATATTTTGAACCGTATCTACTGCCACCACCGCTGCCCGGCGCAGCCCTTAGCAGAGTACGCTCACCTTCGTCATTAACTTCCCATTCATTGCCTTGGTCATCTTTATAACGATGTGTTTCGTATTCCATAACTGATCCTATATCTTCTTTCTGTCCATAATGTATAGCATCGAGATCAGCTGCACGGTCAGCATACGCTCTTGGATCTTCGATATCATCCTCATCGGGAAGTGTGTCCGGTTCGTCGTCCATCTTTCCTTTTTCTTTCATAAGGCGAACTAACGATTCGAGATGATCTCCTACATACGGAAACCAGTTTTTAAAGTGTCCCGGATTGGTATCAAAGTCCATATGTGCGCTATGGCTCGCACTGTTTAATAAACTTTTAAGATATTGGGAGCCTTCGTTTTCTCTAGCTACTGCTACTAGTTTACTGTATAAACTATCAGCACCTTCTTCATCTCTGTATTGTTCAACACCGTGACTGTATTCGTTATAAACTGATAATAGTTTTCTGACCAGGTTAGGATCCATAGATCCGTATGAAACACCTTCTGCCATCTTCGAATCCAATCTCTTTGGTTCAAAGTCTAGATATTTTTTACCTATTTCGAAATGTTCTACTTTTTCGCCGTCGATGTATAGTTCTGCTACTTTGGCTTTGCCGTAAGCCACTAACTTTCCTAATGAATTATGAGCATGATACCTATCGTTATACGTTCTGTCCGAACGAACACCGTCGATTACAGCTACTATATCTTCCGAGCTTTCTGTTACACCTTGGCCTTTGTGTTTTTCGTAACCTTGCTTCTGTTCTTTTTTCTTGTCGCGATGTGCGCCAGCACCTGTTTGTGTAACGGTACCCATAGGATTGCGAGGCTTCAGGTTATATTTTTTTGCTTTACGATCTTTTTTATTTTCGACTATTAAAAATTCTTTTGCTTTCATGATATATAAGGATCAATCCCTCTAGATTTTATTCCGCCCTTTTTCCTAATTTTACCTAGTTCTTCTAATGCATGGCGTATCTGTTCCATGTTCATTTTCAATTCTTCGAACTGACGGGTCATAGTTTGCCATTCACCTGGACTTGCTTTGTCTACACGACTGGCAAGATCTTTGATCTGTGCCGCAGCTCTCATCATTCGATACTTTAATTTTGCAGGATTACCACCGGCACCGTAGATCATAGGGTCCATAGGATTTGCAGGATCCATCTCTATTGGTGCTTCTGATATTAGATCTTGTATTTTCATCAGTAGTTATCCATATCTCTAAATTCTTTGTTCTTGGCCTTAGTCATGTAATCTGTATTTTTTGATTTAGGTGAGTAAGGACTTTTGTCCATATAATCAGCGGTAGGTTTTTTTATTGTAGCTGGACCTCTATCCATGTAATCAACATTCTGCTGTTTTATATTATCGCTGCTATTCTCATATCTGTCTAGATGTATAGTATAGTTCTTAATGCCCTTTCTATCAAGTAGATTTTCTAAATCCTTTTTAGCATCATCTAATCTATAATCATACGAATTACCTAAATCTTTTTTAATGGTTTTAGTTGTACCGTCTGGTAACTTAAATGTTATAGTTGCCATCACAGGCAATGGTTGTTGTGCTTGGGCAGACATACCTGCACCTGCTAGAGCTGCCGCTCCTAAACCTTTTAAAAATCCTCTGCGATCCACTTCTTCTATGCTTTCTTTAATTCCTAATCCTTGTCTTACAGCCGAAAACATTTCTTTGGCAACTTCGCCAGCACCAGTGGCTTCTTGGAATCCTTTAAAGTCATTGTTAGCAGCAGCAGATCTAGCCTGGCTAGCACTAACACCGCTTACTCCTGGACTGTCTGGATCTCGAGTACCAGAACTTTTAAAATCTAAGAGTTCAAAATCGTAAAAACCGTGAGCCTTTCCTTCTACGCCATTATATTGTATAAGAAGTTTCTTAAACTGTTCTAATCTATCTGATCCTGCTACAAAGGTAGCATGTCTATATCCTTGCTCGTAAAGATAACTAGCGACTTTTACAACAGTGTTTAACTCTAGGTTCTCCACTACATGATCAGCATATTGTGGATGTATAGCTTTGATGAAATTTATTTTTTCACTATAGCTGAGAGGATTTTCTTTTTTGTCTTGAGATTGAGATACAAAAATAAAATAGTCTCCTCCTAAAGAAGCTAAGGTTTTAAAAACTTCTGCATGTCCGATGGTGGGAGGATTCATTCTGCCGAAGCAAAAAGACACATGTTTTTCTGTATCTTCAAATAACTCTCTAAGATTCATAATCGCCTTTTTCTATAAATCTACCTTGCTCTGTAGCAAATCTTTTAGCTAGTTCGATTAGTTTTTCTTTGGGAAATTTATTTTCTTTGTCGTCGATCTGAAATTCCTCGCAATAGCATTCCATACATTCTTCTACTGGTTTCATGTATACTTTGAATACCTGAGGATGATCTTTATATTTCTTATGTTTTTCTACAGCTGGAAAAAAATATCTATTCAACAACTGGTCGTTGTTGTCTATGTAGAAATGTAGATCGTCTAGCCAATCTATTTCCTGTTGATCTTGTTTAGGCGCTCCGATGGCGCTCCACATCTCTCTTAAAAGCATTACCAGCTCCTACAAGACCAGTAACGTGCTTTCCAACGTGGTCCTGGATTTTTACAGTTGTGACGGGCACGGAAACTGCGTCTACGTGCCGGATTAGATTTCTTGATACGCATTTTCTTATCACCAAAGTTTACTTTGACGATATTACCGTTAGGTTTGCGTACATACACTTTTGATTTCTTTACATCGCCTGGTAATTTTTTACCTAACGGAACATTCTTTCCACGATATTCAGCTTCATCTACTTCGGATTCCTCGTCGATGCTTTCTTTAGGAACACAGTTAGGAACAGTACGTCCGCCTTTTTTCTTTGTACCGACTGGTTTGTATCCCTTCCAGCATGGATTGTCTTTAGGATCACGTAAACCTTCTTGTAGTTCTCCTTCTAGGAATGTTATTCCTTCATTAGATAATACTTCTAAAGCATGATCATCTAGATCAATAACGATTCCGTCTTCTAAAAATCCAACGATTTCTGTTCCGATTTCAAAATCTTCAGAAAAACTTATACCGAACGAATCTCCGACTTCGAGGATACCGGCTGCTTTAGCTTCTTTATCTAGATCAGCTCTTCTCTGATCGATTGCCGCTGATATTTCCGGATCTTTTGCAGCTATAGGATCAGACTCTAGATCGTCTAGGGCCTGTTTTTTAGCTTCGTAATCGCCTTTAGGGTCTTGTTGATTTAGTTGTGTTTCGCTAACAATAGCGTCTAGTTTAGATAAAAGGTCTCTCATAGTATTCCTCGTGGAGCAATACTATATTTATCGAACTTTAGTTCTTAGTGATTATAACGGATTTCTACTATCGTGCCGTTTTGAAGGTTGTATGCAGCACGGATCCATACAAATTTTCCAGTAAAACTTGCGGTATACGTGTCGTTAACCCACGTGGTGCTGTCCCCGGCTAATCCTCGTTCTGTATTAACTATATCGACCCAGTCATTATCTCCGGGATATAGTTCTAAGGTACCTTGCATCTTTATGCTACCGATAAAATCATCTACTACGTACACAACCGTATGGACTCCGTCGCCGTTTTTATTGTAACCGGCGCCCTTATTTTTATTGCTGTAAACGTAACCAGAATTATTCGATTCTGCTGTGATGTTGCTTACTAATACGATGCTTTCAGTGGACATCTCTTATTTATCGTACAAAATATAATTGTAAACTCTGCCCACGACTTCAGAGTTTCTAAGTTTTAACATGAGCAGCATAGATTCGTCTTCTACTAAAATATATCTACGATCCCAGTTCCAATCAGTTTCTACAAACCATTTTTCTATAGCAGGTGTACACGTAACTTTAGGACATTGTTTTTTCAGCCAGTCTACGTATTTTAACTTTCCTTCCTTGTCATTTTTCATTTTGTGAGGAAGTAGATATACTTTATGCTTATATCTATCATGAGGTAGTTTCTTAACTGCTACATTAGTTGAATGATCGTCTAATATATCTATTGCTTCGGATTCAGGAGCGAATCTGTGCTTGACTCTATCAGGAAGGATTTTCGCTATTTCTTCAAATATTTCTAGGTCATTAGTATAAAAATCGATATAATTTCTTTCTACCCGCTTGCTCCAGAGAGTTTTATCTTTAGTCGCTAGATAAAATGAAATAGCGTACAGATCTTCACGATCGTTGAATGCCTTGCTATTCCACCCCCATGCTTTATCGTCTGGATCGGATGTTAAACAGAGTTTAGAAATAGCATCCATATCGTTATATCTCATAAGATTACCACCATTGATATTGATGGTAATCTTATACAGCCATTTGTTGTAAAACTTTCTACTGGTCAGCTTCGCTGGTTGCAGGTTCATTTTCTATTTCCTGAAGTTTTGCTTTTAGAGCACGTCTCTCGGCTTTAGTAAGTGGTTTGACAAACTCACTGACTTGGAATGATAGATCATTATTTTCGATATCTATGGTAATCTTGCCACCGTCTACTAAATCTCCGAAAAGTACTCTTCGGCTCAACGGACTTTTAATTTTATTATCAATCATTCGAGATAGTGGTCTAGCACCCATTTTCTTATCGTATCCTTTTTCTGCTAACCATTTAGCAGCGGTATTTGTAAGTACGATTTCGATATTTTTATCTTTAAGCTGATTATTAAGTTCTCCTACAAACTTTTTAACGATTTGTATAACAACTTCGGTAGAAAGTTTACTAAACTTGATAACAGCATCTAATCTGTTTCGGAACTCGGGAGCAAAGAACTTTTTAACTGCCTTGTCATCTTCGCCTTCTTTTTCGAGTTCACCAAAACCAATAGTATTGTTTTCATTATCTCTAGCGCCTAAGTTAGACGTCATGATAAGGATACAGTTTCTACCATCTGCTACTTTGCCATTACTACCTGTTACGAAACCATTATCCATAAATGCTAACAATACATTGGTAACATCTGGATGTGCTTTTTCAATCTCGTCCAATAATAAGATTGAGTTAGGATGTTCTTGTAGTTTAGTGATTAACATACCTGCATTATCTTCGTAGCCAACATATCCTGGCGGAGCACCAATCAAACGTGCTACGCTATGTTTCTCTTGATATTCTCCCATATCAAATCGAACCAGTTCCATGCCCATTCGATCAGCTAGAACTTTTGCAGTTTCTGTTTTACCAGTACCAGTTGGGCCTAAGAATAGGAAACTTCCTACTGGTTTGTTTGGAGATTTCATACCTGCTTGTGCAATAAAGATCTTATCTAACAGGTTATCAACAGCACCGTCTTGGCCGTATACAGCAGCTTTCATTCCACCTTCGAGATCTGCTAGATTTTTACTTTCTTTCTGGGCCACAGTTTCTAGAGGCATGTTGATCATTTTACTCAGTTCATACGTAACTTGTTCAATATCCACTATCTGTTCGACACCTTCCATTGATTCGTCGTCTTTGAGTTTATAACGAGCACAGGCACAATCGATGATGTCAATGGCCTTGTCTGGAAGCTTTTTATCTGCCATGTACTTCACAGATAACTTTACTGCTTGATCTAATGCAGCATCGCTGATTTTAACATTATGATGTTTTTCATAATACTTTCTAATGCCTTTGAGAATCTTGACAGTCATGTCTGGACTAGGTTCGTCTACAGTTACACGCTGGAAGCGACGCATTAGAGCACGATCACTTTCAAAATGTTTGCGATATTCTTCCCAAGTAGTTGACGCCATAAGCTTGATAACACCCTTGGTCAATACAGGTTTGAGAATGTTAGCAAGATCGTTAGTACCTTGATTAGCAGCACCTGCACCGTTCATCATGTGTGCTTCGTCAATAAACAAGATGATCTTACCCTTACGCTCTAATGCTGCTAATACCGCTTTGATTCTTTCTTCAAAGTCTCCTCGATACTTTGAACCAGCTAATAGTGCCGAGATGTCTAGTGAATAAACAGAGTGATCTAATAGGAACTTAGGTACTTTCTTTTCAAAGATTTTACGAGCGATACCTTCTGCGATAGCAGTCTTACCAACACCTGGATCACCTACCATGAGCACATTACATTTATTTCTACGTGCCAGTACCAGCTGAATCTTTTCAATCTCGTCATCTCTACCTACAACAGGATCTATTTTTCTCTGTTTGGCTTTTAAACTAAGATTTGTACAATATTGATTTAGGATTCGATCTATTTGACTTGTGCTCACGATTTGATTTTCTTCTATTTCTTCTTCTGCTACAAAATTTTCTTGGAAAAACTTAACAAACTTTTCTTTGGTAACTCCGCCCTTGCTTAAGAAATAAAACCCAAAGCTATTTTTTTCGCTAAGTACACTGATAATAACATCAGCAACTTCCATACGTTGTCTACCGCTGAAAAGCACCTGTGTAAAACAACGATTCAGAACACGTTCTACACTGTTTGTTTTTTTAGGTTTAAAGTTTGTTTCTGTAACTTTAATATCGTTAAGATTATACTTGAGATAGTGTTCTAGATTAGATTTTATAAAGTTAGAATCTGCACCGAAACTTTCTAATAGTGCAAACGACTCGCTGTCACACATAATACTAAAGACTAAGTGTTCTACTGTAATATATTCGTGTTGAAGTTTTTTTGCTGTGGCTACAGAATGTTCGAATACATTTTGCAGGTTTTGACTCGGTTCGATCATTATTTTTTCTTTCCTATTTTCTTCATAGCTAAGTTTAGCTTCAGCTGACTTACTTTGTCTACAAAACATATGCCATCTAAGTGATCTAGTTCGTGCTGAAAACACTTAGATAGATAACCGTCTATTTTTATTTCTCGAATATCTCCTTTACTGTCTTGATATTCAGCAACAACCCATGATGGTCTTTTAACCATCAAGTACAAACCTGGATAGCTGAGGCAACCTTCTTTATCTAAAACTTGTTCTTGGCTTGATTCTATAATCCTAGGATTAAACAATGCAAATGGATCTGGGAACCCGGGAATATTTTTACTCCCCATCACAAATACTCTTTTGCATAGACCGATTTGATTAGCTGCTAATCCTATACCACTATTCGCTAACATGAACTCGATCATGTCATGCTCTATTTTACCTGCATCTCCGTCATTAGCGAAATCCCAAGGATCGCTTTTTGTTACCAATGTTTGGTGTGGACCTAGTTTATATTCCATATTTTTTTGCTTGTTCTACTAACTTTTCCTGTTCTATTGAAAGGTGCTTAGGTATTGAGACTTTTATCTTGACTAAAAGATTACCTCTAACTCTTGTTCGCATATTAGGTAATCCCTCGCCTCGACAACTAAACACGGTATCTGGTTGTGTACCTTTGGGTATGTTGATGTTTAGTATTTTATTATCGAGTGTTTTTATGTCGATGCTGGTTCCTAGTAATGCGTCCCAAACAGTTACTTCTTTTTCACAGATAATAGAAGTTCCATCTCTAACAAAGTCTGGATGTTTTTCTACCAGTATAGATACGATTAGATCTCCTGATTTTATACCACTTACAGAGTTGTCACCCATTCCTTCGTATCTAATCTGTTGACCGTGTTCTATTCCTGGCGGAATAGATATATTAACCATTTTGTTTTTTCCACTAGGTAGATTTATTTCTGCATTTATTTCTTTACCACGTAGAACATCTTCTAGGCTAATAGTTACAGCTATGTTTACACTTCGGTTTCGATTCATTGGTCTACGGCCCATGCCACCGAAACCAAACTGACCGAATATGTCATTCAGATCCCCAGTATTAAAATGAAATTCAAATGGAGACCGATCAGCAAAACCCTGAGGATGCATATTGGGATCCATTCCTGCATCGATCATTTTTCTTTTTTCAGGATCACTTAAGAAGTCATAAGCCTGTGATATTTCTTTGAATTTTTTCTCATCACCACCACGGTCAGGATGATGCTTCATAGCTAAACTACGATATGCTTTTTTAATATCGGCGTCTGATGCGCCTCGTTTTAATCCTAATGTAGCGTAATAATCCATAGTACAAGTATATGATAAAAAAAGGACTACGTCAAGCAGTCCTTTTTATTTAATGCAGATTTACTGAGCTCGAATTATTTTTTAGTTGGTACAGCAGTGCCTTCATGTTTTTTGTGTACCTTGACTTCTTTACAGTTCTGCTTTGGTTTCTTGGTCTTTGGATCGATGATAGGCTTACCGTCTTTGCCTTGTGCATCGACACAGACTTTTTTGGTTTCTGGTTTATTGTCAGTGGCATAAGCTGGATATGCTACTGCTAGTGCTAGACCTGCTGCAAAAATTAAATGTTTCATAGTATCTCCTTAGATCTCTGGATGATTTGGTTGTGCAGGCATAGGTTTTCCTGTGCTGCTCATTAATGGCGCTGCACCAAATGCTGGTACTTCGCTTGTAGCCCCGAACGAAGGTGTAGCTGTTGCTCCAAATGTCGGAGTTGGTTTGTTAATGCTCATGCTCGCACCACCGAAACTAGCACTTGCTGAAAACCCACTACCGCCTGCTGGAGGAGTATTACTTGGATTAGGGCTTACTGTAGGAGCCTTTGTAGCTGCTTCTAGTGCCTTCATCTTGGCGTCTTTATCGTTGCCTGCTAACATGATTCCACTTAATGTTCCTGTTAAGAACGTTGCGATAGGAATAATCAATTCAAAAAACTTTTGATCGATTGGACTCATAGCATTTAACGGCTGTGTTACAAATATGATAGAATATAATACAACAAACACGATACCGGTTAGTGTCAGTGCTAAACAGATACCGATAAAAAATCTTAGACGAGCCATTAACTGGTCTTCGGTATAGATAAAGTGTTCGCCGGTTTCTTTATCTTCTTTTTTAAATTTTGACAATAGTTCCATTATTTGCATCCTTTATTATCTAGTGCTACTGGTGCTGGTTTTGCTGATGGAGATACTTCTCCGTCTTTAGGAGGTCCTAGTCTAGGGTCTCTACCACCTTTGAAGATGTGTTCTGGGCAGGTTCGTGTTACATCACATAAAGGTAACTTACACATGTCTTTATCCCAGTTTTTAGGATCCTGGCAAGGATAGCGAAAACTATCACCGCCGAAAATGGCTAAGCCTAGCGGCAATGCTAAGAGTATTACTACCCACTTGAATAATTTTAGATCTGCGTTCATATCGCTCCTTCCGCTCCACATTAACTACAATGTTATTTACTCAAAAAAGTGTCAAAACTATGTTGGGAATAAACTACTACTATTATTCGCTTGTTTCTTTTTTCTGCTTACTAAACTTTTCTGATGCTGTAAAACCTAATCCTGCGATAACAATATACATCATTGCTTCGTAAACATTAGGATCTACTTTCTTGTCCCATACTAGATCTCCCACAAATCCAGCTGAACATAATAGAAAGGCAGCAACAGTAATAGCTCTTTTACTGCTGATGCCATCATCAGTTCCATCAGTTAACATACTATGATACCATTTCATATATTCACCTTATTTGATATCTTCGTATAATTTTTTGTTAGCTTTATACCATTCCTGCCATTCTTCAACTCTGATACGGCACTGATGATATTTGCTGTAGTTCTTGATCACACTTTCTGCTGTTTTGCTTAACTGTCTAGTATCTGCAGGTAGCTTGTCTAAATCCTCGCATTTTTCCATTAATGCTTGAGGAACTTCTGGAAATGTCATTTTCACTGGCACAGCGGTAGAACAACCTACGAGAAATAAAGCACTTACAAGGGCTAGATATTTCATTTCTTCTCTCCCTTAAATGGATCCTCGGCTGCATTGTTGATTTGTTCTATGACTCTAGGATCAACGTCGCATTTAGCATCTACTTCTTTGGCTATCTCGATGATCTTGTCTACATATACAGTTTCTTTCTCTTTAACTACTTTAGTTTTGTAAACAACTCTTTCCTGTATCTGGACCTTTACTTCTTGGCTTTTAGCTTCTGCAACTTTAATCTTTTCTTGTAGTTCTGCTACTTTGGCTCTCCATGCCATTTCTACACCGTAGCCACCGAATAAAAATGCTCCGCCTACTAATATCACAATACCTATGAGTTCGGCAGGTAGCCTGTATTGTTTCATTAGAGGAATCCAAGCTACGAGTTTGCTGGCTATGTATAGGGCTAGACCTAGACCTATCAATGCATATGTAATCCAAATGAAGATGCTATCCGGTATTAGACTTAGCATCCACTGGAAATACCACATTAGTGTACTCCAAAGATGTGCAGAGCGTGATTATAATGTTTGATACGATCATCAAGACCAATAGTACCACCGTTGATACGTTTGGTCAATGTAAGGATATCTCCTTTGTCTGCCCATTGATTAAGATTGTTTTGTTCCCAGAAGAAACATGCTGATTGTACAGCGCCTTCGAATGTTTCTAGGTATTCACTAGCTTCTTCGACAGGAATGTCTAAACTCGCAGCAAAGAATGTATAGTTGTCTTTGCCAGTTAACTGGATTAGACCACGACCGCAATAACGGAATCCGTCTCCTGATGCTTCGTCTCCGTTGCCCATTCGATTTGCATAGACTCTATTAGCGATTTTTTCTGGCTTGTTAGCATATTGAGCTGCGATAGCATCGTCTGGAAAATACTTAGGAAATACTTTTCTTAGGCTCGCTGCTTTATAGTTTAAGTTTTCTTTTAAGAAAATAAAACCGCCTGATTCATGAGCGCACTGTGCTAAGAATGCTGCTACACGTTGTGGTGTATTGATTTCATATTCAGGTAAAATTTCACTGATAGCATGGAACCATTGATCCACATAGGGATTCTTTGGAATCATTTCTTTCAGTTGTTCTTTTTTAAAGTTAAATGTAAATCCACTCATTAGTCTATCCTTTGTAAAGTCATAGAACGATCGCCGTTCGTAAAAATAAAACTATCACCTACTTTGTTGATACTATAATCGCCTAATACCTTAGTGAGCCAGAAAGTTTCTGCTGTAGCCTCTGGATCTAAAGAAATAGCACCTTCTACAACTGCCTGGTCTTCTTGTATCCATTTTAGTCTTACCTTTTTGTCAAATGGTTTATGGATAGTAATAATGTTATCGTCGATGGTAAGGTTGTCCATTAATGTGCGACTAAAAAACTTCTTGACAGATTCTACCTGCATTTTTTGTAAGAAAGAATCATATTCGTGGGCACTCAATGGAATCTTTGATTTAAGATTATCTTCAGTTACAGGAACGACTTCTGTTTCTTTGTGATATTTGAATTTGAATTCTTCAATACCTGTAAGTTTTTTCACACCATATGTGATATCTTTAATCTGTTCAGCCAGTTGAGGTGTTCTTGAAAGTTCTACAAAAACGCTGTACTCTCCCCTGTTATCTTCACCTGAACTGACATCTGCATCTAATACAAAGGAAAAACTTTTTTCTATAAACTCCATCAAATCTTTTGCTGGGTTCCTATCTTTAATCTTAAAACTTAAAACGCAGACATCTCGATCTTCGCCCATCTTAGAGCGAAACGTGTCTACGGCGAAAGTATCTTCGATCATTTCAGCAAGATCTAATGGACGCAATCCTTCGTTAAGCTGCTGGTTGTGCTGCTGGTGTTGCATTAGCCATCTCCTGTGCTTGTACTTCTGCTGGATCTATTTTTGCATTTACAGCAGATTGTGTGACGATATCTTCGATCTTGTTTCGATCTAGTTCTGTATAACCACGATTGATATCGTGCATTAACTTTTTAGGCATGATAATTTTTACCATCCATATATTCTCGTGATCTATCTTGCCTTTTCGTGTACCTGGACGTATATCGTCAGGTTTTTTGATCTTGCGTACCTTTGCTATTTTGCTTTCTGCAAACTGAACTTTGCAGCCATAGTCAAGTAGCACCTTTCCGCCTTTGGGTTCCGGCATTTTATCTTCGGGCCACATAAATGTGCATTCTACATGATAACGACTTTCCTTAGGACCGCTTACTATTTCGCCGTCGATCCAGTGGTCGTAAACGTAGACATCGAGCTCGTCTAAAACACGCTCGAAATCCTTTAGCAGATTTAAACTATCGTTGCTACCGTAGATCTGCTGAATATTTGTAATAATATCTTTGATGTCAGTCATAGCTTCTCCATTTGTATTTATCGCGGATTTTTAATCATTACACATAACTTTTGTCATTGGAAAGTAAATACTTTTGTGTTCGGTCACGGACACAACGGTTTAAAGGTCCGTGCCTAACACTTTAAAGGAGGGCTAACCTTATATGAAGCGAAAAAGAGCGCAAGCAGCAGTTTTACAAGACAATGTAATAAATATTGATCCGCGTTTCAGAGATACACACCGTAAAAGAGTCCAGATATATCCCAAAAATCTAAGTCAGGAAACATACCTACTTAAACTAAACGATCCCCAGAAAATGATTATATTCGCTATCGGTCCAGCCGGTACGGGTAAAACCATGCTGGCCGTACAATGGGCTATAGATCAGCTAAAATATGGTGAAGCGGACAAAGTGGTTATTACTCGTCCTGCTGTCAGTGTTGATGAGCAACACGGATTCTTGCCCGGGGACCTAAATCAAAAGATGGAACCTTGGACCAAGCCTATTATGGATGTATTTGCAGAAAACTACGCAGCCAGAGATATTGAAAATATGATAAGAGAGGGGGTGATCGAAGTTAGCCCTCTGGCATATATGCGAGGCCGTACATTCAAAAATGCTGTAGTAATCGCCGACGAGATGCAGAATGCAACACCTAGTCAGATGAAGATGCTGCTAACTCGCTTAGGACAAGGCAGTAAAATGGTAGTAACAGGAGACCTACAACAGGCTGACCGTCCTAGTAACAATGGATTGTTAGAGTTTTTAAATCTGTTTAATGATTTTAAGGAGAATAGATACGTTGATGTCTGTCACTTCACAGTAGGAGACATTGAACGCCACGAGGCCGTAAAGGAGATACTAGCGATTTATAAAGATTCTTGAGGAAGGTAGGGGGTCAAACGATCCCCTAATAGCCTTTTATAAAACTCGATCATGTCCTCATACCCTGCTTGCGGGTTGAGACCGTTTTTGATAACTTTCTTTTCCTTAAGGTCTAAAATGACTTTAGCGGATTGAATGTGTTTTGATCTATAATGTCTTTTAAATTCTGTTACTTCATCGTATTTGCCATTAGGCTTTCTGATATAGGTAACAATCATGTAGCGTTCATTCATCTATTTTCTCCACCCATACTCCAGATTTTGTAAGAAAATCAACACCATCAGTGCTACGATACGCATCTCGATAAAAAACTTTAGTGATACCAGACTGATAGATAAGTTTGGCACAGTCTAGACAAGGACTGTGAGTAATAAACATAGTAGCACCAGCACCGGATTCGGTACTCTTAGCCAACTTAGCAATAGCGTTTGTTTCTGCGTGTAAAACTTCGGGTTTAGTTTTTAGAGCGTATCTACGATTATATTCATAATATGGTCCGTGTTCTTCTTCTTGAAAAGGCCAACGTTCTTCTATTTCAGCAGGATCGAGCCATCCGCCAGCATCTACACTCATATAATCTTTGTCTTCGCAGTTGTTATCCCATCCTGCAGGCATACCATTGTAACCGATACTAATAATGCGGTCATCTTTAACTACGATAGCCCCAACATGCAATCTACGTGCATGACTAAGTCCTGCAAATACTTCTGCAGTTTTCATATACGCTTGTTTAAATTTTTGTTTCATCTAAAGGATTACCTTCGTTATCTACTTCGATCCAAGTATAATCTCCAAGCCATTTGACACGACAGATATAATCATACCATTCAGGTGCACCTGTGCTCCAATCAGTTGGACCATGCATAGTGAGAACAGTGCCACCTTTCCATGTGTCGAACGCTAACCAGTAGCATTGACCATGTGCTATCTGAAACTGATACTTGGCAGCATGAACCCAGTCTGTGACTTCTAATCTACGTTTAATACTAGCTGCCTGTTTTTGTAAAACAGCGACTAGTTCCATGATACGGTTGTATTCCTGTTGCCCGTGCATACGAGCAACATTAACCATGATATCTTTTTGTTTTTCTACAGGTATTAAATCAAATGCTGGACCGCCAACTTCGGTAGGATACGCAGTAACATTCTTGTTAAAGAATGCCACAAGACTATCGCCTATTTTTGAATCATAGCTATCTCTACCTTTGGCGACATTGCTTTTTTGATCACTCACTTATCTTACTCAGTTTGATTAATGTTGCGGCTAAGTTAATTTCTGGGTCGACGATTAATGTATGATCAACTAATGCCTGTTTTATCACTTGTATAGCTTTGTCTTGCCTTAACTCGTCACCGAATATAGATATGTTTTGATACAGCCAGGTATAAACTTCGACCATTTCATCTGCTTGTATTTTTCCACAGAGAAGTTTTCTAGCATCTTGTATTTTACCGGCTTTAAACATTTCAACCATATCAAATCGCCAATCAGCTGATCCAGCATCTCCTTTATTAGCAGTAACTAGCTTTCCTTCTAATGAGTTTTGCTGTAGAAGCTGAAGACACTTTCTTAAATCTGGATAGGTAACTTTTACATAAGTGTCCAGGGTATCAAGATCAAACTCTACATTTTCTTCGACTAGTACAGTAGCAGCTCTGGCAGTAAACTCAGTCAGGTCAGTTCTTTCAAAATGCATGGTCTGACATCTGCTATGAATCGCTGGAATTATTTTATGAGGATAGTTACAGGTTAGAATGAAACGAGCGGTGCTATGATATTCTTCCATAACACCACGAAGTGCTGCCTGTGCGTTAGGTGACAGATAATCAGCCTCGTCGAGTAACACTACTTTAAACGGACCAAACGGAATCATCTGGACAAAATTTGTGATCTTTTCACGGACGTCATCAACAGAGTTAGTACGACTTGCGTTTAGTTCTAGGATATCATATTCTTCTATGCCTAACTCGTTTATCAAGATTTTAGCAAGTGTAGTCTTGCCGATGCCGGCAGTACCACTGAGCAATAGATGCGGAATACTTTTTTCTTTGACCCAAGACTGTATTAGTTTTTTTTGATGTTCGTCTTTAAAAACGTAACCGTCTAGTTTCTTAGGACGATATTTTTCTACCCATAGTTGTTTCATTTACTATCCTTGTTTTTAACTTCAAATCGACCGTCGGGATCTACAATCCTATAAAGATTAAAAGACTTCCAATACTTATACATTAGGTTATTGACTATCAAAATAGCGATGATCCAAACTATTAATCCTAACATCACTAAAATACTGCTGGCTAAAAATATAGCCGCCACATCCATATTCATTGTTCGAATCCCTGTTTTAAAATAGATCTTTCTTTGGAAACATATTCTTTAAGATTAGGAGGTTCCCAACCTAGCGGTTTTAATACTTTGCCATCTTCACGCTTGCGAACCTTGCCAGTGTCTTTGTCGATCTTGGCAAAGTTAGTACGCATAACTTCTTTCCAAGCACCTTCTGCATCTGCACCCATGCTGTGAAGGGCACCGATAGTCACAACTAGAATATCTGTTAGTGCATCGACTATCTCTACAGGATCGCAGTTGGCAATGGCTGCTTTGAGTTCTTCGTTATATTCTTCGTCGATTAGATTGACGTAGAGATTAAACTGTTCTTGATTCCAATTTTCTACTGTTTGATCACAAGCCCGCATGAACTTTTCTTGATCACGGAATGGATTTGTCATGTTGTCTCCTTAAGACTTTAGATGTTTTATGATACGCTTTTTTTCTTGCTCTTGCAACCAGTCTTGTTCCATTTGACCGAAATCTGGAGCGATAGAAAACGCATGATCTAAAATGTCTCGGAGTAGATAAAGTTCTTTTTTAAGTTCGAAGGCAGTGAAGCCATCATTATAATGGCTTGCACATTCGGTTGAAAGAGAGCGTATCTGGGATGCTATATCCGCTGTATCCCAACGCTTTTGAAAGCCCATTAGACGCTGTCGCCTACGAACTGATCGCTCTCGTTTGGTTTTTCATCTGAAACTGCTAGGATGCAGTTAACATCGACTTTCTGGATGTCTTTTTCGCTTTCGCCGTCGTTGATTTTAATTTTTCTTGACCAACGTCCGTGTTCAACTAAAATCCATTGACCTTCTTTGACATCCTTTTGTTCAGGGCCTACCTTATAAACCTTGCCCCATCTAGGTTTGATCCCGTGACTTTTACCGTCATCGCTCCTTAAGATGATACCGCTTGATAAACGGATTTCACCAAAGTCCATATCGCAGACTATTACATCGTTACGCATGGCACGGATCTGTATTTGTCGTGCTTCAAATGTAGTTGCCATTGCTGTCCTTATTTTTTGTTTGCTCTACTACCTACTTCTTCTCTTAGCGCATTAGGATTTTTAGCGTAATAGTCAGCCATTATTTCTTCTCTGGTTCTTTTGACTTTTCCGCCCTCGCCTAGTTCGTCACCTCTGGCGTTTACTTTCATGTTTCCTACTGCTGGAGTTTTTTCGTTTCTTAGTGACAGTTTCTCCATGTCAATCTCTTTTCCTCTAACGCTGGTGTAAATTCTACCCATTTTTAATCTCCTTGAAGAATTCTTCTATTGGTAAGTTATATTTAATACTATCTATCTTATGAACCCCTAGCAAAAAGAGTACATAACTTGCGACAGAACTACCACGTCCGACCCCCCAAACAACTTTGTTTTTTCGGAGAGTATCTACTACATATTTCATAACATGTAGCACATCGTAGATCCCATGCTTTATATATAGTTCTAGTTCTAGATGTACACGTTCTTTTTGTTCATCTGTTTCACACATGTCATAAAGCATGGCTGTAAGATCGGGACAATAATCCTCAGGAATATTCCATTTGCTTATGTCGATTTGTGATTTCGGAACAGGATAGTTAAGGTGTTCGTCTCTGATTCTGCTGAAGTATGTACTTAGGTCGTCTGAACACAGGCAGTTACTTAATATTTCAGGACCATGTTTAAGTATGCCTTTTATCAGTTGTTCTTCTGTGTTTGTTTCAATCCACATTTATTAGTTGACCTAGCTCATCATCATCTTGTTGACTTTTCTTTGCATATCGAAGTTTGAGTTCTTCTCTATACATTGTAATTAAAGTTGAGAGCTGTGTCAAGACATCTCTGCTGCCCAAACGTGCAGCAGCATAGTATTTTTTGTTCAAATCTATTAGTTTTTCTTCTATTTCGTTATCTTTCAAAGTTGAAAGATCGCCAGCTAATGGATGAAACATTACGAGAATGTGCCGTGATTTGCTATGTAAAAGTTGTCAGTGCTTGAGGATCCTACTTCCGATCTAGCGTAACCATGTCTCCATATTTCTAAAATAGTTGGATCAGTTTGGCTAGTTACGGTAATAGGTAAACTAAAACCGTTCTTTTTAATAGCATCAGCACCGCTTCCGCTCAAACTAAAGTTTACAGTTTTTGGGTTACCGTCTAAACTGTATAGTTCTATGGTTACTCTACCTAACTTGGTTCCGTCTGTTGGGAAGTTTAGAAAATCAAATGTAAAACTGCTATTGCTTATAGTGAAGATTTGATACGGTCCGTTTTCAAAATCAATAGTGTAAGTGTTCAATCCTGCATCAAACACTTGACCCTCTAAGACGACATCAAAGTTGTTTTGAAGTTTTGCATTTTGGATGATACTACCATTGAGATCGTTAGCAGAGTCTGAACGTATAACATTGTCTTGAAGATCTGTTATTTCAGTCTTAGCTGTGCTTAACGCAGTTTTGATACTATCAAAGTTATCACGAAATACCTGCGTGTCGTTATCCTGTCCTGCTACAGGAAAGTTTTCATTTATACTGGCAAAATTTATGTTACTCACGGTAATTTTTCTCCACGTTGCGGAAATGCAAGGTATTTATCCTCTATTTCTCCGTCTAAAATATCTATTATGTAGCGATCTGCTACAAAATCAATCGATTTAAAGTCAAATCCCGAGTTCTTGATTCTAGCTATTATTTCTGAAGAACTTCCGGGTTTTGCGAAACACAAGGGCATAACAGCTACGTAACCTGTTTCATAGCTGGCTTGATCTTGAATACTGCGCATCCAAAGCGGTAATAGCTCTCTGTCTCGATCACCTACAGTTTTAATACGTTTTCTCATATTTTTGATACTGTTGGGAAATACTCTTTGATGATCTCGATCACTGACAAACGGAATATCACTGTCGACTTTGATGGCATCATAGCTGACTAGAACTTTGCTATTGATATTGTCTGACAGTTCGATAGTGTCGCTGATGCTAACACCGTTTTTATCATATTCATCGACTATTTCGACATATATTATTTCATATATAGTTTCTTGTGTTTCTGGATCTTTGGCTTTAGCAGTTTTGACATTACCAAATAATAATCGTTTATTGTAATGATTTCTGCTCATAGCCTGGACATATTTTACTGCTTCGGTGCTTTCTATTCCAGCATAGACCAACATTCTAAGATCTGTCTGGACTCCAAAGTTTGTATCACCATATCTATATAACAGATCTGGTTTGAATATAGTAGAATCTGTAATGAAGTCATACCAAAATAATCTTTTTTCTTTGCTTTGGAATGCTTTGAAATATAGATTAGCAAATGATTTGTTACCCACAGAATCTACGATAATAGAAAATTCTTTATCTAACACAGCTAGATTAGCACTGTCTCTAGCTCGTATCGTGAATGTAAACTTTTTATCAAATGTAGTGTCTCCACCGTCGAATGTTACAGAATAATCTCTACTACCGGTGCTGTCGTCTATACTTGAATCTCTTTCATAAAATCTTATAATACCCGGACCGTCTGCATCAGCAAACTGTTTTACTTTACCTTGTATATTTCCGGTAGGAGAAAACTCTAAACCAGGAGGTAGTGTGCCGCTGATAAACTCATAGCCTACTCTGCCACCGTACAATAGACTTTCAGCTTCTACGGTTAGTAAGCTAGGTTGGTTAGGTTTTATGGATCCTAGATCAGAATCTGTGATCCAAGAAACGGCAGTTTCGATTTCGCCTATCACTTCTACAGTGAATACTTTAGAAGCTGAGGTCGTGCCTTTGTTCCAAAAATCTGTGTTAGTTGGAAGTCTGCCTCGGTTGTCAGCGACACATATAAAAATCTCATTCAAATAAGTTACTGAATCGTTTATATCGTAGTTGACACTGTTGTTCCATGTGCCTCTATATGTGTAACTGGCTGTAGCTAATACTGCCGGAAAGCTAACAGCCTGCATGGTAAATGTATACGTTTTTGTGATCCGTGCTTGATATGGTACTTTACCAGCAAGCTCTCCTGTGGTTGTGTCTAACTCTAGACCTGGAGGTAGTTCACCGTCAGTTTTAAAATAAACAATAGTTCCGGTCAATGTTGGAGGATCATATACATCTAAAAATATAGTTACATAGTTGTTGGCTCTAAATCGACCAAGATTTGATTCGGTAATCCAGATTGGAACCCTTGCACTGCTAGCATCTGCCTGGAATAGATTCGTATCGACTTGTACAATACTGTTATCTGCTTGCAAAAACTCTTCGGTAACTACATATATCTTGAATATCCTGTTGACAGTATAGACCCCATCTGTTACCGCTACTACAAATGTATAGATCCTACTTAAACGTCTTGGAGTTCTGCTTGGTTCGTTATAATCAAACGTAGTGTTATCATAAAAGAACGTATCGTAGCCGTTGGATTTGGCTTCTATAAAATCAATAGGCACAGCATCTAAAGGTGCTGTATCATAACCGCCATATGGGTTTGAACTGTATTCAAGAGCAAAAATAGGATCAGTAAAACCAGTTATCCTGCCATCTTTGCTTAAACTCAACCCTGGAGGTAGCAGACCTCCGTTTGGTAGTAGACTAAACTCTAGTGTATCGCCGGCAGTTAAGTCAGTATCGTCTACTTCTAATTGAAAATCTACTTGATCGTTATCAAGTACAAAATAGGCAGCACCTCGTCCGACGTTTAAAAATCCTTCAGAGGTTATCCATTGAGGTTCGTCGCTTCCGTCGATAGAAAGACTAAAAGTTCGATCTTCAATATCTTGTCCATCGCTGGCACGTATAACAAATCTATTGGTTGTAAATCGTTTTACTTCAACAGGAGATCCTTTTAATGAATTACCATTAAGGCGAAGACCGCGAGGCAGTGATCCTGAGATCAAAGACAAGGAAACTGGACCTATGTCAGAAGTTGCCACTAACGGGATATCTATTTGTAATCTTTCAGTTAGTGTGCCTAGGCTACCTGCAGGAGTCGTCCAGGTTATCATATTACTTCCTTAAACAACGATACCGCCTAGATCTATATCAACAGTGCTAGGAAGGTCTATAGTACCAAAATCAAAATTTGCCAATGCCAATGTAGCCTGCGTTACATAATCAAAGTCACCAGTTATGTAACCAAAATCTAAACTAGTTAATATATCAGTTACCGGAATAATATTTTTGAAATATATATTTGAACCACTAGCTGTTACTTCGATGTCGCTCCTACTAGTTGTTGAACCAGGAGCCTGTGTGCCACCGAATGAAATCTGAGTATGAACATTAGCTAAAACACTACCTGAATTGGTATCTATTCTTGTAAAAGCATCTGCTGCTGTGCTGTTGATAACAATAGCATTACCGGTATCGCTAAGTGCTATCTTTGTTCCGCTGACAAGATTTTTAAACTCTAGATTTGTATTTGTTTTTTGTTTGAATACACCAATACCTGTAGTACCAACGTTTGACGCTGTAATAGTAAGACTGCTGTCTAGTGTAGCAAAGTTAGCATTGACCTTTTGAAACGCGGTGCGCAGATCATCGCCTAGTCCGTCGTTTACTATGTTTCCAATGTTGATAGTTTGTATAGCCATGATTTACGCTCTCTTTTTAATATTTACCGTTAAGGTACCAACAATAATTTAGTGAATCCCGCACCTACGGCCGCAGTATTGCTTCCACCATAGGGATTAGCACTTGCTTCTGCTGTCAGTGCTGAAGTAGGTACTGTAAAGTTACCTGTGTAAACTGCCAGCCCTTTGACGAATCTAAAGTTAGTGATATAGCCTACCCAAGCAGCATTGGTAGCAGGAGTCAGGGTATTTCCTATAGTAAAGTTAGTGGTATTGTCTGTGATATTATTGCTATCTGAAAAACTGCTGCCGCGCAACACTCCATCTCTATACACATAGGTAGTCCCGCTCTGACGGACCACTGCCCAGTGATACCAAGTGTTTATAACAGTTGAACTGGCAGAACTGTAGCGGAAACTGTTGTTAGCCCAGTAGTAAAATGTTGAAGATTCTATACTGACTCCCAGTTTAATATTAGGATAATCTCCTACTGAAAACACACGCTGAAACTGACTGGTATTGGTCTGATAGCCAAACCACTCTACGGTAAAGTCACCTGTGCCTACTGCCCAGTCACTGCTGGCAGGAATAGTGATTACAGAGTTTATATTACTAGAAAAACTATAACTGTTACCGCCACCTGCAAAGGGGCTCTGAGTAACTACACTAACTGCTGATCCTATAGTTAGACTAGGATTGCTAAACGGCGGAGGTGCTGCTAAGATTCGTCTGCGACCAAATTTGCTGACTCCTGTAAATGAACTAAACATTTAGAATCCTGTTAGTTGTCCTAGCACAGTATAACCACCGCCAGTTAGGAATATGCTGAATGTTACCACATCTACTCTATTTGTACTAGGAGTAGGAGTTGTATTACCTTGCCAGTTAATAGTCTGCGCAGCGCCGCCGATCTGTAGAGCATTAGGATAATAGCCTGTGCCGCCTTGAGATATGATGATAGTTATCGCTGTGGCATAGTTGGTTATAAGACTAAAGTTAGTTAGATTCACAGTCCAGTTAGCATCTGGACTAGTGTGATAGAATACATGTCCGTTTTCACAGTTATGCGTGACAACACCTGTGGCATCTTGTAGGCTACTAAATTTTTCCTGTATGGACCTGTGGAAAAATGTGTCGCTGTTAAAGAAGCCGCTGCCGTTGAATGTAGTTGTGCCAGGAGTCCCTGTGGCTCCTATGGTTATGCTATCATCTACGCCTGCAGTTTTGAGAATCTGTGCTCCGTTTGGAAAAGTTATTCCTGAAGTTGTAAATGCAAACTTATCACTGGTTCCTGGATCAGGCTGTATTTCTACTCTCAGTCTATCTGGACTGGTTACTGTCACAGGATAGAAACCTGAGGTGCTGCTGGCCGATGCTGTCAAGTTGACTCGTATAACTCCAGGGTATCCCGCTACAGGATATGTGACACTGCTGACTGTGGTATTAGCTGTGCCACCAACCACTGTCCATCCTGCTGCAATATTAGCGTTAGTAGCGTTGTAGGCAACAAAGAAGTAGTTGGTGCTTTCACTGCTGGTTGAACTAGTAAAATATCCATCAGTGGCGAATGTGTATTGATAACCTGCTGTGCCTTTGATAGTGTCTTTGTCTAGATCCAGATAGCCAAAGTCCGCGGCAGTGGTCTGTGTTGTACCGTCACCAAATCTAACATAGTTACCTGGTGTATCTAGTATAAAGTTGCCTATGGTGTTGAGATCCCCACCAAACTTAGCACCTGCCTGTACCACTAACCAACCACCGTAGTCTGTGTTTAATCCGCCATTGTTTGAAGGCAGTGAAGAACCTACAAACAGGCTACCATCCATCACTACACTCATAGTACCGGCGCCGTTAGCTCCGAATGAAAATAAAGAATTATTGGCGTCGGCTGCAGATTTATAAACACCTGCCTTATGTATAGTTCCTGTGCCGTCGGCAAATGTTGGTGCCCAATAATATGATCCTGAGCCGCCATCCATGCTTAGACTGCTATTGTTGACATTCATACCAGAGAACGTAGGCATCGATGTTAGAGCTAAAACAGCACCACTACCAGAGTATGACGATATGCTATTGCCCTGTATTTGGAATACGTTGCCCTGTCCTGCTTGTATGTTGATGGTTTTGTTGGTCAGTGTATCTGTGCTGCTGGCTGAGATACCTGCTGAATTCTGTGCAGTACCATCTGGGAACGTTAGTTCACCATCTTCACCAAATCTCCAGATTCTACGAGTGCTGTCTGTGAGATTTATTTCTATGCTGATATCGCTTTCGCTCTGCAGATTTCCCGGTAGTGTAAGATTTCCACTAGGATTAAAAGCCCAAGTCTTTTGTGTGTTGTTATCGTCTGTGATAATTCTAATAGGAGCACTAGCACTAGTGTTTCTTATTCTAAAACTATCCGAACCTCTAAAGTTGACATCATCAAAAGCAGTGATGTTTAAATCGCCTGTACTGATACTAACAGTATCGCTGCTGGCTGTGCTGATATTGATGTCTTGTCCTGAGCTAAGAGTAAGATTTTCTCCTGACTGTATTTCAATCATATCATCGGCAAACATGCGAACGTTTAAGTCAGCGGACATTTCTATGCTAGCATTTTGAGCTGTTAATCTGATTTCAGTATTGTCTTGATTTACACTAACAGTACTCTGTGTTCTATAACGAAATATTATGCTGGTAATCGTGAGAGGTGATGCAGGAAACAGCGCACCGGTAGTCAGTCCAGGAGTAGACGATCCCGCCCCACTGGTTCCACCGTTCCACGTAAATGCAGGTTGGCTGTTAATAGTAATAGAAACATTGGTAGATGTTAGACTCATCAGAGTGTTCTGGAAGAAATCACCAATGTTCTGTGCGCCAGTGAATGCGATAACGCCATTATTGTAACCGTTGTTCTGCCATACACCTGTAGCAAAATCTCCGTTGGCTAATGTAAAAGTCTCTACAGTTTCTGTGCTATATGCTGACAGACTAGCAGTACCATATACAGGTTCTAAGTTAAGTTTGGCAGTAGCAAACCCGTTATTATCTTTGGCTTGAACAATGATTTCATCTTCGTTACCAGCAGACATAGTAGAGTTGGCGAATGTAAAATCTGCTACAGATGGAATAGTTGGTTTACCTGTAACGTCGTTCCACGCAACACTACCTCCGACTTGTGAGCCGTTAATGGTAAGTTGACCTGATTGATTAATTGCTAGACGAGTTCCACCTATGAAAATAGTATTATTGCTGACATAAAGACTGTGCCAAGGATTAGAGGAACTGCCTAAGTTTCCACCTAATGGAGACACTGGCAACAGATCACCGCCTACGTTAAGATTACTATTAACTGTTACTGCTTGTGCGATTGTTATTGAACTGCTGTCTGTGGTACTTAGTGTGCTTCCACTGAACTGGAAAGCACCTAGATTCAATCCTCCACTGTCTAACCCTAATGCAGTATAAAGTTCTGTAAAGTTAGCGTTGACTTTTTGGAAGGCTGAACGCAGGCTATCGCCTTTTTTATCATTTGCGCTATCGCCTACATTAATATTTTGCTTCGCCATTTATCGCTCCTTATACCAACGCTGCTATTCTTGTTTGGAAATCAGCAAAGCTAGAGCTTGCCGCTACCACAGATTTTAGTTCTGTTAGATTTATTACTCTGCTGCCTTTGACTGTTAGCCTTTCTGCTACTGTGATATCATTTTCAAATGCTACATCTGTATTGAATGTTGTTTGTACGTCAAAAGTGATACCCGAACTGTCAGTAGTTGAAATAGTATTAGCCAGTAGTTCTATATTGCTGTAAGATATTTCTTTGGTAACAGTATCATGTATTACAGCACGACCCGAACCGCCTAACCTTATAGGAGCCACATAGAATCCCGCACCAGCTGCGGTCACAGCAGTACCAGTTGCATTTAAAACTATGCTGCCAGCTGTTTGATTACTATTCACCGCTGATCTACCTATCGCGATAGCATTAGTACCTTGACTATTATTGGCTGCAGAATAGCCTATAGCGATAGCATAAGTGCCTTGATTTATTTGACCAGCATTAGTTCCCAAAGCGATCGCTTCAGTTCCTTGATTAGTATTTGCACAGTCCTGACCCATAGCGATAGCAAAAGCACCTTGATTAGTTGCTGCCGCCGCTGTGCCTATGGCAATGCCTCGCTGACCTTGACCATTAAAAGCAGCCTGATGACCGATAGCGATACCTCGCAGTCCTTGATTCAGTTGTCCAGCAAGCCTACCTATAGCGATAGCCTGTGTACCCTGATTAGTTTCAGCAGCACTCTCTCCTAAGGCTATTTTTTCTTCTGCTGTTCTTAAAGTTGTTGCCTGTACATTACCATAGATTGTGGCAGTGTTGCCATCTACTAACTGTGTAGAATCATCTGCGAACACAGAACCTATGAAGTTACCTCTTAACACACCTGCTACCGCATCTACTAATATAGTGCTATCATCTGCGAATACAGATCCTTTGATATCATGCTCTGGATCAACGTTTATAGTTAGAGTGTCAGTGCCTACTGTTTTACCTAATGTTATACCATAACCGCTGGTTATGTTTAAAATATCACTAACAGCATCTGCTTGTAATCTGTTAGCAGAATCGCCATCGATTTCGATCTGTGTAAATGCGTTAACAGCAGGTGCGCTGTTTGAAACTGTTACATCACCTGTGACAGCATCTAAAGAAACAGTAATACCAACACCGCTGCTGATACTGATAACACCAGTATTGGTTATCACAGGATTACCGGCAGCACTGCTGACATTAATACCAGCACCGCTAGTTCTTGTGCCTATGCTTCCTGTATTAGCAAGTGTCAGCACACCGGTGTTTACTATGTTGGCTGTTCCGGCAACTATGGTTCTAGAAATACCTGCTCCAGCGGTTACATCTAAGATACCTGTGTTGGTTACCGTTAATGTTTCAGCACCACTGTCTACGCTAAGACTGATACCGTTGCCAGACAATATTCCAAAAGAATCGTTAACACCGGTAGCCACGATGCTTTCATTGTTATCGATTTGTATTTCATTGAACCAAACTTTTGATGGATCTATTATAAGACTGCCGTTTACAGTTGAGTTTTCAGGAAGATCAATAGTATAATCTATTCCTTTGATATGTGCATTACCGGCCCAAAGACCATTTAGTTCGTTACCGGGAACCTCGCTGAACGGTGCAGTGAAAACACTTTTCCACTGTCTTGTTATGTCACCTAAGACGTATGCAGCATTGGCGCTAGGAATAACACTACTATCGAGATCACCAAAGTTAATCGGGGTAATACCACTGGCACCTAACGCTGCCTCTAATATTTCAAAGTTTGCATTAACCTGACGAAACGCTTCATATACGTTATCCCATCGCAACGGCGGAGCGCCAGGATTGATTGCTGTGCTGTATACTGATGAATCTGACATTATGTTCTCCCTACCGCTATTTCAATGGTTCCGATATGATCTGAATCGTAATCTTCTAGTGCTTTACCTACGACTGTTCCTACCCTTACTGTTCCTGAGCTGGCCACAGCAACACCAGCGATCTTAGAAGTTATAAGTATCTGTCCTTTTTTGATTTTACCTACAACTTTACAAGGAACACGTCCCTGTAGTGCTACAAGATTTTTCAGTCCTGGGCATCCTTCATACATGGCAAACGCTGCTGTATTAGAAACTACACCAGCGACAGCAGGATCACCTTCTATAGTTGTGGCAGTAACTTCTTTATCACCGCCGAACACAAGAACTGTTCCCACTTCATATTCTCGATCGCCTTCATAATATTCTGCAAGGTCAGCGGAATATGTGGCCTGCAATCTTGATTCGTTCGGTGATGTTCCTGTTAAGGTCCAACGGCCTGTGATAGTACCTGCTGTAGTATTACCGCCTGTGGTCAATGCTAGTGTTTGTACACTAGAACAGATAATAGGAGCATCAGCTGTATTATTTTGTGTTCTAAATCTATGACTGTCATTTAGATATTGTGAAAGTCTATCAGTTGATAACGATCCAGTTGAAACAGTGATACCGCCTACAGCACCGTAACCATAGTACAGTGTTGTACCGCCAGTGGCACTGACGCTGGTATCGATAGTGATATTATTATCTATCTTAAGCTGGCTTATATCTACAGTTCTCGCACCAAAGTCACCGTTGCTATCTCTGATGATCAACTTACCTGCTTCTGGACTTGCTGCTGAACCTGCTGCTGCTTCTATAATCGAATAGTCACCGTCTGAACTAAAGCTTCCGCTGCTGGTCCTTCTTAAGAATCCAGTTGACGAATATTGAGATTTTTTAATAGCTAGACCTTCGTCAACAACAGTTGTAAACGGAACAGCCGAAACGTTTCCGGTAACAACACCACTATTACCTAACACAGTATCGGCTGCTATCTGCGGTAATCTGGTTAAAGGTACACCATTGCTTGCCAGTGTTACCCAACCGTCAGTAACTGTAAACTGTGCGGAATCAAAACTTGCTAATCCCCTGTCTGCTTGAGTAATGCCTGTGGCATTTGCTCTTGTAGTTGCAGAGTTCATGGTTAGTTTGCTTTGAGTTATTCCTGCACTGGCATTGACGTCAGCATTGGTAATCACTCCGGGGGATATCTGTACGTTGATAGTTTTTAGTGTACTGTCTAATCCAGGTTCGAAATTTCCAAATATAATATCACCGCCGATATTTGCGTTGATGATGGTTCTTCCAGAACCAGTGAATGCTAAGATATCAGCAGCCTGGATATTAGTAGCACTGAAATCTTGTAGATTGTCTAGTGTAAAACTTCTTAGATTTATCGCATCTAATGGACCAGTTGGATCAGCTACGTTGATGATCTTGTTGTTACCAAGATTCATCGTGCCTTTCATGGACAGCTGACCGTCTAGGGCCATATAACCACCGGAGTTCACAGGAATCAACAGGTTATTAGAAACAGGTGATCCGTCGTGTGTTAAGCCTAATCTACGTTCAATGTAGATACGTGCTGCGTTTTCTGTCGGAACAGTATCAGTGGCATTATCTGTAAAGCCCGAATCTGTTGAGAACTCAGATACCGGAACGCCTCGTTTGAAACCAATACCGTCTAAGTTTGAAAGGGCGATACTTGATGAGAATGTAACCTGTCCAGTACCTTGGTCAACTTTAAAGTACGGACCTACTTTAAAGTTACCATATTGGTCAGTTGTAACATAGAATACACGACCAACGTCTCTTTCTTCTGTTTCGTTAGTTTCATTGATAGAGTTAACAGACGCACCGTAGATCTCTTTTGGATAGTTAGTGTCAGCATATGAACCAGTACCGATTTCTAGCAAATCATGACCAGTAACGCGAGTTAAGGAAATACGAATAGTTAAAGTACCTAAGGATCCGTTTGATCTAATAGGAACCGCTGCCTTAATGGTATAAGCATTGATTAGATTGTTTATAGCGTTTACCAGCGGTCTATTCAATGTAACTTTAGCATATGGTGCATTAGTAACTGCTTCGCTATCGTATTGATCAACGATATACTCTTCACCCATCCAAACAAACTTTGCTCCGTCGGCTCGACCGATGATGTTTGTGTTGATAGGAACTACTCTAAAACTGTCGTCTCCTGCTCTACCAGTGACTTTACCTACACTGAATGTTCCTGTGCCAGCACTGCTGATAACTATAGGAGTTCCTGTAGGTTCTGATGCTATTTTAAAATCATTGGCTCCTAGGCCAGCTGCCAGAACAAAGTAATGGGCAGCATCGCTTAGGCCCTGTGGCATGGTTCCGCCGAGACTTACAGAGAAACCAATAACATCTCCAGCACTAAAACCGTGACTGTTAAGAGCTACGACAACATCACTCGGAGGAGTATTGCTAAATGTACAGACTCTACCGTCTGGATAATCTGGAGTAAACTCACCTCTCTGCCATAATGTAAGTTCTACATAGTCATAGTTTTCTCTTAGGTTTGTTTGTGTTAAACCAAAGTGTGTAAATCTAAATGTACCGCTACCTGCTGATGTTGTGTTAACCGGAACACCATTTTTAGTAGTTGATATCCTAAACTGTGTAGCTGTCAATCCTGCGGTAATCACATAATAAGTTACACCTGCAGTTATTCCTGTAGGAAGTGTTCCGCCTACAACAGAAAACGTCATTGTATAGTTTTCTAATAGTTTATGACTCTTAACTCCTTTGATAGTTAAACCGGTACCGTTAGTCAATGCAAATGTACCACCACCGGGTGATGTAGATACAGTGAACTGATTGTAAGCAGGGACACTCTTGATATAATAAGTAGTACCTGACACAAAGTTGTTAGAACTGCTTTGAGGAATAAACACATCGCCTATTCTCAACTTGTGGTTCTGGCTGGTCGTACAAACATTAGTATCGATAGTTGTAACGGTAGCTAATAGCTGTATAACAGCAGGGCTACTGTTGCTGATCAATGCTTCGTATGGACCGTTTGTATCTTCATATGTACTGAACTGCAACACACGATAAACTGTATCTTCAGTTTCTCTTAGTTTTAAACCTGTAGATGGTCTAACAGCAACTTCAGCCAAATCACCAGTTAAGATAACCTGACCGTTTTGTCTCAAGGTCATCTTGGTGTTGTCTGGGACTGTGTCGAACAAACCTTCAGACTCTACTGCACCTGAACCTGAAGTTAGGTTTAGTCTATAAACAGTATTAAAAGTAGAATCTAACTGTGCCGAAGTAACTGGATAACGGAATACAATACCGTCGTGGTTGATTTCAAGTTCTGCACCGGCATTTGGTTTGTAATCAAATCCATCTACATAGATAAACAGCTGACCTGCTGCTGCTGTGTAGCCGCCACCAGGAGCGAAACAGGTAACACCCTGTGCTAGATCTTCAAACATCGAAGTCGGTGTAGGAACTTCTAATGGATCAAAGCCCTGAGCAACCAACGCATAGTTTCCGTGTGATGATGAACTCGCGATAGCACGGATCTGTCCACCATTCACAGAGTAGAATGAAATATGACAGTAGTATGTGAACATACTAACCGCTTCTACTAAACCGCCGTTGTTTACAATAATACCAAAACCTAGGTCGTTGATCTGTGTAAAGTCGTTACACACCATAGATCTATTACCAGGCATGATTAGTTCATAAACACGCTGATATCTTATGGTTCCTGTACCAGTAGAAGTAGTATTAACTTTAGTGGTAGAACCTAATGTAGTGGTGATGTTAAATGTATCATTAGATAGACCGTCTGATGTTACATAGTATTCAGTATCTGCTAAAATACCATCAGGCAATGTACCTGTGCTGCTGAAATATAATATAGATCCAGATTGCAGTCTGTGATCCACTGATGTTATGACTGCAGGTGTTCCTGCGCTGATTGTACAGGTTCTAGGACCAGCAGTTATACTAAATGGTGTTGTTTCGTCTAGAACGAAATCTGCTGTAGATCCATTGGGATTATAAACAAAGTTTCGAACGTAGTTTACTCGATATATGCTATCGCTAACAATAAAGGAAGCTGGAAGTTGTGGATAACGATCTAATCCGCTGACCGTGATTCTAGTAGTGCTTGGACTAGAATCGTGTCTAAACTGTAGGTTTCCTGAGAAACCGTCAACATACATACCTCCTGAGAATGTTATTCTATCGATACTCTTTGAGAACGATGCACATTCTTGTGGGTATGGAGATTTAGCTAAGATCTGTCCAGTTGGGTCAAGGACCATCATGAAACCGCCATGCCCTTGACCACTAATACTCTGCCAGCGACACGCATCGTTGGCTAGGAACATGTCCATTTTGTCATTGTCTCTTGGATAGTTTACAGATCCTGAACCGTCAATGACATCAGTTAATGCTGCTAATAGATCAGTAACTACTTGACTTGATCCCGATTCTGCTTGATAAGCTGGATCTATAATTTGTAGATACCCATCATTGTAAACAGGATTTATTTCTGTATTAGAGATAATATCCTGCATTAAATCTTCTAGTTTCGCTAATACTTCTAGATATTGAGGTAACTGTGTAGTGATCGCGATTAATGCACTGCTGCTTTGATAATATTTTAAACCTGCGCTGATAGTTCTAGCATAACCGCCATACTTCAAGTCAAAAACAAATGCATCCACTAAGAGACCGACGTCTCTCTTACATAGAATACCGTCGTACTCAAAGTTATACCATATCGTTGCTGGAGTGGCTGTAGAAATATTGTTGTTCATCCATGCAACAATTTCTTCACCTAAGAAAGTTTTGTTTAGATTGATAAGTGTGGCTGCAGAAGTAAATCTTCCGGGATTGTTAATAGGAGGATAAACTGGTTGTGATGCATCTTCCAGATAATGGTAACCATACAGTTTTGTGGCAATCTGTATCAAGTCGCCACTTCGTACTTCGTTTAGCCATTGGCTATCGATAGGATCATAAACCTGATAATCGCCCTCGGCCTGACCTATAAAGATATCTCTACGGAACTTTTGGAAGGCCCACGGACTTGAACTGGTACCTGGTCGAGGTCTAACAATACATCTACGGAAATCATCGCCTACTATAGTTGTATTCTGTGGAACTTTGATAGGTAAGTTTTCTTCGTAGATTCCTGATTCTACAATAATAGCGATCTGTATACTTTTTGTGACGTCCCCATACTGTATAGTTTCGCCAGTTTGGAACGCACCGTATTTTACGTCAACGTCAAAAATCTCATTACCCGAACTGTCTAGTTCTCCTGCATGTGCAACTATTTGGGCCAATGCTCCTGAAGTTTCGCCATACAGATATAGACCTTCTCTAATGTCTCTACCTCTGATAGCTTCTGGCGTATCAGTTAATACGTCACCAGTAAAATCTGTTCTATAAAAATCTGTTCTTAAAAAGAATCTAGGTAAATCAACAGACAGTGTCGGTAATGTAACAAATCCACTACCTCGATCAGTAATAGTCAAGCTGGTTATAACACCACCTGTTACAACTGCTGTACCAAAAGCACCAGAACCACCACCTCCGGTGATTCTTACAGATACAAGGTTATATCCGCTACCACCATTTGTAATAGTAACACTTGAAACATTAAATGTAACATCGAATGTAGCGGTATTGGTTCTTAAAATACCTGCTGGTGCAGCGTTTACAACGATAGTTGTTGCAACATTATTAGCAGTCGGTAAAGCGGTATATAATCCAGAAGATACTATTCTATAAGTAGCAATAGCACCTGGTGTAGTAACTGTCGATAGTACCTCGATTCTAGCACGACCTCCCCCTGGTGCTAGTGTACCACCGTTAATTTCTAATATGTCTCCGGGGTAATAGTTAACACCTACAACATTTAAATCAACGGTGTCTACGCTCATCTTGACGATACCGATAAAACCAGTTCCTGAAGCAGGGCTGGTTTCTATCTTCGTTAAGGTACAGTCTGTAGCACCTTGATTAAAGGTTAATCTCTTTCTATAAGGACCTAGTTCTTCTCTTGCTTCTAAAACTAGTTCTTCTGCTCGTTTACAAGCTGCTTCGATAGTTCTATAAGCATATGCTAATGCACGACCTTGTAGTCCAGCGGTTACACCGGTTCTGGCATCTTGACCGGATGTAGCTACATATAAGTTAACTTGGCTACCGAAAGCTGAGCTGTCCACGTAACGTTTAGTAGCAGCAGTTAATCCTTCGTATAAAATATCATCATCTGGTTCTGGATCTCTGCTGAGCAGCAAAGGACCAGTCATACGACCAAAACCTATATTTGGTATTCCTGTTTCTGGATCGATAGCATCCACACCAGCCTTAGCGATCTTTGTATCTACATAAGATTTATTAACAGCTTCGTGTTTATAAATCGGAGTTAGGGGTGTTTCGTTGGTACCTAGATCTAATATCCTATACTGATTACCACCGAATCTCGCACTGAGATTTCCGCCTAGCTGCGGACTAGGATCTGCTGAAATTTCAGCAAAATCAGAGTTGATAGTTATCTCCGAAGGATTTCCTTCAAAGTCTATGGTAATACCATTACCAGCTCTTAGATGCTTGAATGTTAGGCCGTCTTCGGTATTATTGACGGTTACTAACGGTGTATAGTTGATCTGTGAACTATCTAGAGCACCGTCATAGGTCTGTGGAGTATCGTCTAACGTAATAAATTTTAGGCGTTCTCCTAGCCCTAACGAACTGTATAGTTCTCTAAAGTTTTCGTTGACTTTTCTAAACGAGTCACGAATACTATCGCCTGTACCGTCGTTACCGACAGCGCCTATGTCAATAATTCTTCTTGCCATAATCGATCCTGAATGAATTTATTAGGTATTTATCCAAAAATTTTATAAGCCTAATGTAAATATCTAATGTTCATCAACAAGGAAATAACAAGGGTAGAATATGTTCGCACCAGTAAACTTGGTGTGAAACACAGATATTATAGAGATAGAACACTGGCAGTTTTTAGATGCGATAACTGCGATGAGATATTCAAAAGAGAGCTGAAAAAAATCAACTCAAAAAGACTAAGCAACAACTATTTTCATTGCTGTCCTGCGTGTGATAGTAAAAGATTTGCTCAACGTAAAGGTGTTGAGCGTAAGAAGATATGGGATATGCCAGCTAGTGTAGATCTGCCAGTTGGCAAATATTAAACTCTAAAACTTTCTCCGCAACCGCAGCGGTCTTTTTCTTTAGGATTTATAAAGTCAAAACCTTCATTTAGACCGTTTTTAATCCAGTCCATAGTCATACCTTCGATGTAAGGTAGTGCTTTTGGATCCACAAAAACGTGTACTCCTTCGCTGACGAAACTCATATCTTCGTTGATAGGGTTATCAACGTATTCTAAAACATAAGCTAGTCCTGAACATCCTGTGGTTTTTACACCTACTTTGATTCCTAAACCACGCCCTCTACGATCTAGATTCGTTCTTACTTTTTCAGCTGCTAACGGTGTTAGTGTTATCATGTTTAGCCTTGTAATCTGCTATTGCTGCTTTGATAGCATCTTCCGCAAGGATTGAACAATGTATCTTAACGGGCGGAAGAGCCAGTTCTTCGGCGATTTCGCTGTTCTTGATTTCTCCTGCCTGTTCAAGGCTTCGGCCTTTAAGCCATTCTGTTGCCAGTGAACTCGACGCGATCGCCGAACCACAGCCATAAGTTTTAAACTTCGCATCTGTGATTATGCCCTCTTCATTTACTTTAATTTGTAGTTTCATTACGTCACCGCAGGCAGGAGCACCGACCATGCCGGTTCCTACCTCCGGATCATCCTTAGAGAAACTACCGACATTACGAGGATTTTCGTAGTGATCAATTACTTTCTCTGAGTATGCCATGCTGTTTCCTTATTTTTTAATCATTGATAAAACTTTGGCTTTGATAACCTTGGCCCATGCAGGTTCAGGAAAGTGCCAGCCAATAAAGGCACCGATTAATAATAATACGATTGTATCTAACATTTTATGCTCCTTGTAGTCTAATATCAACAACTTCCCAGTTGATGATGCGCCAAATGTTGTTAAGGTATTTGGCTTTGTCCTGTTGATAGTCTAACGCCCAGGCGTGTTCCCACCAATCTATCAACAGAGCAATCTTCATGTTCTTTTTATACTCGTGATTGCTTATGGTTTTTATTTCACCGGCGGTATCCATATATAGCCAACCACTGCCCTGTATTGACATAGCAGTTTTTTCTACAGTTTCTTTGAACTTGTCAAAGCTGCCATACTTTTCGTCTATCAAAGATTTACTGAGCCCCGAGGGTTTATTAGCAGCTCTGGGTGGGGTTAGATTGGCAAAGAATATGTTATGAAGAACTGCCCCACCATAATTAAAATCAGGGTCTCCTTCTCCTGCATTATAACGTTCAGAATATTTGGCGGCGAGTCCGTCGAAATGGTATTTGAGGGTAGCCTCACTCATAACAGGCTCTAGCTCATTCTTACCAAATTTGAGCTTGTCCTGATATATCTCTCGTTTGTCTGTGCTTTCTGTTAAACTTTTAATAAAATGTAGCATATCAGTATTTACCGCACTAAATAAACCACAAGGAGATTTAACCATGGAAATCGTACTTATCGCAGTAGTAGCAGTAGCAATCGGTGCTTTCATTTATTACAACCGTTCTTCAAAAGGTTTGGATGTAAACAATGACGGCAAAGTTGATTCTGCTGACGTTAAGGCCGCTGTCCAAAATGTTGTCTGTGGTGTTCAAGAAACTGCCGATGTCAACAAGGATGGTAAGGTTGATGCTGCCGATGCTGTAGCAGTAAAAGAAAAAGCCAAGGCAGGTGCTAAAAAAGCAACCACCAAGGCTAAAGAAACTGTTAAGAAAGCAACTGGTCGTAAACCTAAATCAAAGGCCTAATCGTTTAGCTTCTTCATAAAGTGCAAAGCTGGCTAGATTTTTAGCCTTGCTTTCGCACATAATATCTGCAACCTCTCTAAAACTCAGTGCCCATTCATTCACTGCTGTATTCCAGTAGAAGTCTGAATGTGCTCTGAGTTTTGCTTTCTTGTGTCCATTTTCTAAAAGAGTGGTATAGTCAGGCATTGTGTTTGGGCAATGTCCCACAAGAATATCTTCACGGCTAATGGAATAGTGCATAGCAGGACGCACACCACGCCAACTATCGAGTACCTTCGAGACTCGGGCATCTGTTGGAGCAATATACTCACCTTCACGACACCAGTGATGATGTATGTCAAGCACAATAGGTACAACATCAGAAATAGAAAGACAGTCATTTAGACCCCATGCGTTTTCTTCGTTTTCGATTGTAAGGGTATTTCTTGCTTCAGGAGTCAACCGGCCCAATACAGCACGTATGCCATCTGGCCCCAATCTACCTGCGATGTGTACATTGATCTTGAAGTCTTGGAACGATTTGCCGTAACCCATCCAACGAGCCATGTCCACATGATATTCAAACTCCTCTATTGATCGATTTACAATATCTGGATTATCACTAGCAAGCACAGTAAACTGGCCAGGATGAAAAGACAACCGAACGCCACGCGAGCGAGCTGCATCTCCCACTTGCTGAAATCTTCTTTCACAAGCTGCTCGGACATCGGCAGTCCGCCAAAACCAGCTCCAAGTTGGCTCAGTGTATACAGGGAGTATATCACTGCTGAGTCGTACCATTCTAAGATTTTCATCAAGTTCTCCTACTCGTTCTACAAGCAAGCGGCACGATTCGATGTTTTGTTCCATTAAGGACCAAAGTTTTTCTACAGCCACATCCTTGGTTTGTCTATTTAACCAAGCCACAGTAGTTGAGCCTGTGTTGTACTTTTTACAGTCGTCCTTGGGTTTGATACCATCCACCTGACCGGGATGGTCGATCCATTTGCAAGCGAAACCAATACGTTTAGTCATAGTATTATTATACTATGATTAACGCCAGTTGTCAACAACAAACTTATCCTTAACGTCTTGAGGTTTTGGGTCGCCGTGGAATACTGTAACACAGCATTCAGGATGTACTTCAACGCTGTGATCTACTTCTCTAAACTGTCGTTTACCATTTACTACGGTTAGTTCTTCTCGACCTCGTATTTCCCATTTGTAACTCTGTATCCATTCTCTGGGCCAGAATCTTATTTTATCTTTGGCTAACTTCCAGATCCAATCTTGATCTCCCTGCAATCTTTGAGCATCTTTTGGATTGGCTTTAAACTGTTCCCATATATAGTTCTGTGTTCCATGATTCCATGCCATGACACTGCTGTTAAGATATTTCCAGCTGGCATAAAACTTTCTATTAAAGTCGTGGATTCCTACAAACTCATTTGTATAGAATGTAGCTAATCTATCTATATTATTATGGATCACGATGTCTAGATCGAAATAGAGTATTCTTCCGGGTATGGGCAATGCAGGATCAAACATGTGAACCTTGTGCCACCAACCTTTTAGATAGTTAGCGTTGGGTTGATAGATAGTTCTAACACCTTCGATAGGATGTTGGTCGTCTGTTAGACATGCTATTTCGTGAGGTACAGTTAAATTTCTCTGCACCATATTACGCAGCCTTTCTACATATTCGCGACCGTATCTATTTCCGAAACGTACACAAAGTACTGTGATTCTGCCGTCTTGTGGGTATGTTTGAGTTAAGCTTTCGGCAAGTTTTCTTGCCTTGTTTTCTCTTTTTATTCTTTTACGTTCTTCTTTTGACAATTCCATCTATGGCCACCAAGTCTTCTAGTAGGTTCTTTAAATCTTTAATGTTGACCATGTTAGGTCCGTCTGAAGGTGCATTATCCGGGTCATCGTGTGTTTCGATAAACACACCAGCCACGCAACCAGTAGCTACGGCAGCCCTCGCCAAGTAGGGCACCATTTTGCGGTCTCCGCCTGAGCTCGTCCCCATTCCTCCAGGCTGTTGTACAGAATGTGTGGCATCAAAGACCACTGGATACCCGGTGCTTGCCATAATGGGTAGACTACGCATATCCACAACCAAGTTATTGTATCCATGAGTGTATCCCCTTTCACATAACATGATTTTTTGATTGCCTGTAGAAGCAATCTTTTCTGCAACATTTTTCATGTCTTGGGGTGCAAGAAACTGACCCTTTTTAACATTTATCGCTCTACCTGTATTGCCAGCCGCCAACAATAAATCGGTTTGTCTGCACAAAAAAGCAGGTATCTGTAATACATCTACACCTGCATCGGCTACGATTTCGGCTTGATAGCTTTCGTGTATATCTGTTAGGATAGGAATACCGAACTCGTGTTTTATAGAGTTTAATATTTTTAATCCTTCGTCAATACCTAACCCTCTTTTTGTGTTTACACTTGATCGGTTAGCCTTATCAAAACTACTCTTGAATATAAAATCTATATCGAGTTCGTCACATATTTCTTTGATGCTACCTGCAATATGTTCCGAATGTTCTTGACTTTCAATTTGGCAAGGACCAGCAATAAGAAAGAACTTATTTTCGTTGCTGGCTACGAGTCTGTTGATATTAAATGTACGCATATTTCTATTTACCAGTGATGTATTACCCCGGCAATAATAAACATGTTTGTCACGATATAACAAAGAACTATAAGTGTTCGAACAAGTGCTACTCGATCGGCTTCTTGTTTAGTAGCACCTGCCTTTTCACCTAAGGCTTTGGCCCAGATACGCCATAGTTTACGCATTGCCTTCGTAGGTCGCTGAATTAGCACCGTGTTCAAATACTTCAACACTTTTAACACGCACACTTGGGTTGATTGGATAACGCATATTGCCACTGGCCAATAGTTCAGCCATTTTGTCGTAGCACATCTTAGCAAACATTTCGCAGCCCACAGCAGGAACGATTCGCAAATCGCAAATGCCCTGACGACGATATGGTTCTACTTGTACACGTTCTGGATGACCATCGTGTTCTGGATTTGAACTCCAGCCACTCATTTCCTTAAAACGTGGTAACATTGGATCATCTTCAGCAATAACCAAAGTGTGGTCAAACATATGGTCGGCCCATGCTTTGAATTCTTTAAGACCACCAAAGTCCATACACCAGTTTTTGTCATCTAATGTATCGCATTCAAAAATCAATTTGATACCGATCGAATAACCATGTAACGTTGAGCAATGACTATGTGTGGCACGCCATTGTCTAAAGCAGCAACTAAGACCTCTGTCGTTGCCGTATGTTTTAGTTGAATAAAATTTCGCCATCTCTTGCCTCCTATGCATAAAGCGAGTAAGTTTGATGACACGCAGAATGTTTAGAGAGGGATGAGCGTCATGTAAGGCCTCTATGCAACTATTTTAGTTGCAAAGATATTTATTGTCAACAAAAAATTCTTCAAAATTCTTGAACTGGACATTGTCTAATGTCCATTCTCTAGGAAGAATCCAATCTCTTTGATTGAGTATTAAAAACTTTTTATCCGGATGATATCTGAATACCTGTGCGATTTGGTGTATCCAATAACTATAATCAACAGCCTGTGAATCAGACTTGTTATAGTTGTTGGTACCTTTGTAGACGTTATTAACTTTTCCATTTTGACTGTATAGATCAAAACCTATCAGAACTATTTCGGAGTCTTCATTTTGTGCAGCCACTAGGACTGCATATGGTCCGCTACCCCAATGATCGGGTTGATCCTTTTTATATTCTCCTGTAAAAGGGATATCAGGTAGTTGTTTAATATTTTTTTGTTTTCTAACTTTTCTAAAGTAATGATAGTTAGATGGTCTAACATAGATTGATGTATTTTGTGTGTTAGGATTTTCACAGGCTTCGTGAACCATGCGCCTGTCACAACAGATCAAATGGTCTACAGTGATATCTCTGTGGATAGCATTACAACCTATTAGATTGTTATAAGAGATTTCTAACCAGTTAAACTTGAGTCGACTTTCGCCGTTGCCAATGACTAATGCTGTTGACACTTAATCTATTCTACCAAACGGATTCCAAATACCAGGATTACCTGCTCTCGTGCATATCCAACCAACATGACCGCCGGGTGATGGTTCACTGTTCCAAACGATATCTCCTTCGTTAAATGAACCTCCCGAAGGTATAGCTGTACCACTCATGTGTATTTTGTTATTGAACTTGATAGGACCGTTCACATGGAGACTTGCTCTAGAGTCTGGAGTATTAACATTTACTGTTAATTTTCCTAGAACATTTACATGTACTGGTCCTGTATTAGCATTGCCTAATATAATATTACCACCTGCAGATACGGTCAGCCTAGCGGTATTGTCTGTCAATATCTGGAAATCTTGGCTGTTAAAAGTTCCAATGGAACCTATATTAGTTTCAGAAGCTCCGATGAGTATTTCAACATTTTCATCTACGACATCTATAACTTTTTTAGGATTGTCTGTACCTATACCTAGTCGATCGGTGTTAGGATCGAAGTAAAGATAATTGTTTACACTCAGCGCACCGTCTACTATCAGACCCTTGAGTCTGCCCACTTCTCTTAGATAACTTTTAGAAACAGACGATCCTAGTTCTGTTTCACTGATAACTGGAAGATTATTGATAGAGATAGTTTTGCCTCTGGCTAAATCTATGTTCTCTGAAACGAAAAATCTATCAGGATTGGTAGTGAACACAAACTGTTTATTATGTCCTTGACCTGTCCAGATGATACCCTTACCATCTATTTCGCCTACTAGATAGATAAACTGAAAGTCTTTGTCCATCACATCTTCGATTTTAGTTTCGCCGATGAGATCTCTAAAAAGCTGTCCTAGTTGATTGATTTTATCTGGTTCCATATTACTGATTTCCGATTTTTCCAAATGGTTCCCATAGTCCAGGAGCGCCAGGTTGTGTACATACCCAACCCACATATGAACCTAGTCTAGGCTCTATGTTCCAGATTATGTCACCTTTATTGTAGGAACCTCCGTCCGGAGTGCCAGTTCCATGTGTTTGTAATCTGCCACCGAACTTTATAGGACCATTTACATGTAGATCTACATCTGGGTCTGGATTGTTTACTTTGACAGACAGTTTTCCATTTATAGAAACTTGGATAGGACTGGCTTTAAAGTTACCCAATGTAATATTGCCGTCTTGAGAAACATTTATCCTACTTACATTATCTGTTACGATATCCAAAGAATGACTAGCAAATGTTCCAATAAATCCTCTGGCATTTTCTCTGGCACCGATGATTATCTCTACATCGTTTTCTATTAGACTTATTGTGGCATTTGGTTGATCGGTTCCTAGACCAAATCGATTAGAGCGTCCATCAAAGTAAAAATATTCTCCGATCGATGCGCTGCCTTCTACGACCAGTCCGTTCAATCTACCAACTTCACGCAAATAACTTTTAGTGATAGTTGTTCCTAGAGACGTTTCATCTAATACTTTGAGATTGTTGATGCTTAATGCTTTGCCTTTTCCAAGATCTAAATTTTCTGATAAGAATAATCTATCTGGATTAGAAGCAAAGATAAGTTGTTTAGTATGACCTTTTCCTGCCCATAAAAGGCCTTTGCCGTCCAGATTATCGCTTTTAAAAATTATAGGATCATCATTGCTGAAGTTTATCGTAGCTTCGATGTTGTCTGCTCGCAATGTACCGCAATGTATCACTTCACTATCTATCATATCTGATTTGATAGTAGATGCACCTATTGTTCCTTGGGTTTCGAAACCTTCGGCAAGTTTGTGTATTTTGATACCGTTATCTGTAATGGACAACATCGTGGATGAAGCATTATCTGTAATGCCGGTACTGGCAAAATTCTGTATTTTTCCGCCATTAATATGGTCGCCCGACAAGGATCTTTGAGGAATCCTTTTTACAAACTCCTTGGGATTTTCTAAGAAAGAAGTTGGTTCGTTGCTTTTTAATGCGTCTGCAAGTGCCGCTAGAGCTTGATCGATGTTGGTTTTGTTCATGATATGATATTTATCAATAAACAAAAAGCGGGCACTAGGCCCGCATTTACTGTAAATTTACTTTGTTATTGTATTTTTAACAGAATAGTATCTTCGTTGATTCGACCGTTGAGCTTGATATCAACTGCTTTAATATCTTCTAGGAACTTGCGTAGAGCTACTTTGCCCGCAGACTTGAACTCTTTAAGCTGATCTTCTGGCTTGCGTAGAGTCTTTTGTACTGAACGGATTTCGTCAAATCCTGTGATACTAGTACCTTTGACACTCAAATCGCTGAACTCTCCGGCAACATATTTTCCCAACTTGCGGGTTTTAGTGTTGAATACCCACAGCTCTTTAGCACCCACGATATCTGCAGGAGCGATAGAAACCAGTTTGAGCTTGTCGTCTTGCTTCATATATTTGAGCTTTTCGACGATCTTTTCTACAGGTTTAGATTTCTTAGCACGTGGTTTACGATTTACTTTAGCTTCTTGCATAAGCATATCGCAAGCTGACAGGATTTCGTGATAGAACACAATAATCTTCTTCACTTGAGCTTTGGTTAAATGGCTATAACCTTCTTTGAGCTGTTCGCATTTTCCTTCTTGTAGTTCAAGGTATTCGTCGTGTTGCCGTTGATAAAAGTCTTTGATGATTCGAGCATGGGCGGCCTTGGCCTGTTTACCTCGCAAAAGGTTCAATAGCTTAAAAGACTTTGGATCAAAAGATTCGGGATCTTTTGCAAAAGATTCGAGAGCATCCTCAATCTCTTCAGTCATTCCAAAAGTTGCTTCGCGAACACGCTCTTGAATAGTTACTACAGGAGCAGTATTTTTCTGATCAGTAACTTCTTCTTCCTCGATATCCAGTGCACCTTCGTTGATAACTTTTTGGATTGCTTCGCCTAACCATTGAGAAGTACTGCGACCTTCGTTGAAGTCTGCTCGAGCAATAGGCATGCCTCTCAATAGATTGGCTGCGATAGCACCCATGGTAACATTACAACGATTGTCGCGGGTCTTTTTAAACTGGGCGATTTGATCCTTAGTATACCCTGCCTGGCTCATCCAGTTGATGATTTTAGGTTTAAGATCCTTTCCAGAATACTCCAAACGGTAATATTCCATGCTGATTCGAAAATGTTTGTTAAACTGATCAGCAGACCAAGACTCGTGACCATCCCATTTTGGACTTAGATCTTTAGTCGACTTAGTCCTGTGTGCCAATACTTGTTTTTTAGTAACACGAGTTTTAGTAGATGCCTTAGCCATTTGAAGCTCCTATGTTTTAAACAATACTTATATTATAGCGCCAAACTAGCCCAATGTCAACCGTTCTATTTCTTCGGTATCACCGTCTTCGGTTTCTTTGAATATTAGAACAACATATGCTCCTTCTATCAGAGCCTGCTGTGCCAATGTTTCTGCTTCTTTATAACTTTTAGTTGTATCAAGTAGATCCTGATGTCCAACTTCGTCTTCGGTCCAGACCTCATAAAGTTCCCAGGTCATTTTGGTTTACTTTTCTCCTATTAGGTTAAACAAACTTAAGCCAATCTCCATCGGGCGCGATTGCCCAACCAAGACGTTGGAGATCATTCCGGATCTCGTCGGTAATGCACCCTTCGGGAACATATTTAGGCGGGTTTTCGACTGTATCATCTCCGTAATCATTTCTAATACCAGAGCAGTACCAATCGATATAGTCACCTTCTTGTCGCATGTCTGCGATTATGCCGCCAGCATAGCGCCAACTGCAACCCCATTCTTCGCCTTTGAGTACAGGGATAACATCCAATCGAATGAACCCGTTATTACACATTGCCGCATATAAGTTTTGAGCATAGGCATCGTCCGCACGAACTTTCTCCAAAATCCAATCAGTAGTTAGGAGATCGTATTCCATGTTGTTGATTCTGCTTTGAGGATCACTGAACTTGTTTTTGTCATCTTCGATTATCTTTTGAAAATAATCTAGATACTCTTCGCTAACAGGCTCGCCTTTTTCGGCCTGACGCTTGACATATCCTTCTTTTTGAAAGGTATGCCGTTCGGGGCTTTTTGATATTTTGGTCATACGCAGTCAGTTTGTTCTGCTAGTTTGGCTGCTACTTTATTGGCCGTATCTTTTTTGTTTAATCTTTCTTTACGAAATTTTTCAACTTCTACGATAGAGGTTTTTAAAGTTTCCGCATAGTTAAGAGCTGTTTGTTGATTCATCGTAAGAACGGTCTGATGCTCTAGATAACCTTTGGTTATCAATGTCCAGATTTGTTTAAAACGATTCATAGACCACCAAGGAGATTTTACCGTTGCATAGATAGTCACAGTGATACCATGATCTTCTGCTTCGACCCAAAGATCATGTGTATGATCGTCAGCACCACAATCGCAGACTACGTGATATGCTCGAGCATCTCCCCAATCGTTCTTTTTGAGGATACCTTCTGCTGGTGTTTGTAGTTTCATATTATTCAAATGTCCTTACGTCGTTACGTTTATCAAATATACTTTTAACTATTCGCTGATAATCTTCCTCATCCATACAAGTTTTATATAGGCTAAGTCCAATAGTTACCATCACGGCAGCTATCTCCATAGAATCGTATTCTTCAAGCATGATTCCAGTGAACTGAAGATATTTGCCATAAAGGGCTTCTGTGCTTTGTTCTTGATTATCTGTTAGATCCATTTAGCTATTATATTGAAATATTTAAAGTTTGTCTAGTCCATATTTCAAAGAAAGATATTTGTTAGATATCTTTTTTGATTCTTGAACTATCGTCGGTACCATTACCTTGTCTTTGATTATTTCTAACATCCTATTTTGATTATATTCTATTTTAGATTCTAGTTTTTTATATAAGTCTTTCCAATCTGCGTCTACTATCCGTTTAATATTGTCTATAACTGCATCTGTACGTTTGGTATAGTCGTCCCATTTATCAAATTCATAATCAAATATTTCATCGTACGGTTCAAACTTTAGATCTTCGAATAGAATTTTATGGAATCCTTTTATTCCTTGCACAATAAAAGGTTTTTTATGCATGATTGGAATGACAGTCTTTTCTGTAATGAACATGCCGTCATCCATTCCCTCTGATACTAAATGTGCAAAACATTTCTTATACTCAGATGGCATCTTAAAAAAGTTACCAGTGTCATAAAAGTTATCATCTAATCGTTTTATAATAGATTGAGGATCGGCAGAAACCCACTGGTATCGTGAATATGATGAATCGTAGTTATACCAAGTATAAAGTCCTTTATCTAGTATTTTATTTTTGACTAGATTGTCCACTAGGTAACATCTATGTGATTTAGCTTTAAAACTAAAACTGGCATATGGATATATGAACTCAGACGATTTACTACTTTGTAAATCCTTTAGTTTGTATTGTTTACATATATTGTGTACAGAATCGTAGATGGTGCTAGTAGGCCATAAATGTAGATACCTATTGTGTTGTGGAGCATCGTACTTTTCTGTAAGATCGTATTTGTAAAATCCTCCAAAGACAAAGTTTATTCTTATGTTCCTTTTGATCATTATTCTAGAGGTCTTTTCACTAAAGTCCCCGTGAGCTAGATGATTTTCTGTAGGAATAAAAATATTGATTACAGTATTGTTTTCAACACTATTAATCAAAGATCGAATGATAGGATCGCAATCATCGCACCTGATGTATTTGACACCATTTTCTACTGTACTATAAAATAATCCGTGTTTGTGTAAATCTTCTTTAGTTAAGTCCATAATGATTCACGAATCTTAATAAGACGAATCATCATTTCTTCATCTTCTTTGTTATATGCTTCTTCGATTTCTCGACTCTTGTCGAGAGCAGTCTTACACATTTCTGCTTCTTCTGGCGTTTTATCTTCCATGTCCAAAAGGTGATAACCCTTTTGTCTACGCATTTCGCAGTAGTCACTCCAACCGCTGGCATCCATAGCGTCGGGACGTTTTGGGTAAACTTCCTTCCACCAGGTATAAAGCTCTAGGATTTCCTTAGCAGCTTTAGCTTGGTATGTGGGTTCTTCTTGCTCGCCTTCTTCAATGAAGTCCTTGTTAGTAAGAGTCATTGCCCATTTAAGGTAATCAATGCCTGCTTCTGGACAACGCCAAGTTCTCCAACGTAGCCAACCACTGCGCCACCAAGGAGTGCGATACTTTTTACGAGCCTCTTCATCCCAAAGTACGTGATGCCAGGCTTGTTCAACTTCAACAAAGTCTACAAGTTCGTTGAACAAGCAAGGAAGGAATCGGTTGCCCACATCGCGCCATTCACCGCGAGGAATGTCACGGGGATGAGCAGTAAGGGCGTGGGTTTTGGTAACCCAACGGTTATTAATATAGTAGCGAACGTCGTTTAATCTTTCTGGAATCCAGCACCAAATATCCTGTAGGTGATCCAAGCCTTCTTCGGCAATCCACCAACGGATTGGGTAACGATCTTTAGCAGCTTCTTCCCATTCACGCCATTCTCTGCCAGTACCGCACTTCAGTTTGGTAGTACCGCGAATCCAATCTGCGAATTTTGAACAGGTCCAATAATTTCTCATGTATATTCCTTCTCAGACTTTGTAGTCGAACATTTTAATTATACAGTAGATTAAAAAACCTGTCAATATGATCCAAAAATGAATCAAAACTTTCTTTGGTAACCTGCCAAATTCAGCATAATCGAATACTGCTCGTAGGCTTTTTGGACAGCAGGATTAGTATTACGAAAGTTTGCTTCTTCTCGCTCTTTGTCCATAAGTGTTTGAAAGAGGTCAACTTCTCCTGTACTATGACGTTGCCATTTGAAGAATTTACGTTCCATTTCGATCAACGTTCTTAGTCTACTTTCTGGGATTTCTAAAGTAAGAACCTTTTCAGTTTCGTATTCTACGACATCATGTCGGATGATGTCAGCACGTTCTGGATCTGTGAAAAATCGTGGAGGATGATATCGTGCCCTGCGCTTGGTATCGTTTAGGACACGGACCTCGTAGTTTTCACAGAACTGTTTTACTTGCTCATCCATTTTGTATTAGACTTTCGCTCATAGGAAAGATTGCAGCGATGGCTTTGGCACAGGCTAATGCTACTAGCTGATGTTCTTTTTGTGTGCCGTTACCTGACCGTAGTTCGATGAAATGAACCCAAGAACGCAATGTTCCGTTCATATACAGTTTACTTTCTATATTACCTTCTGGAATAACAGCACGAGCCTGTTCCTTGGCTATGCCATTCGTGACAGCCCAAGTGTAGGCTTCACGAGCGGCTCTAATAACAGCCTGTTGTTTTTCTTCCCATAGACGTGCAAGCTCTCTCTGGTCAGGGTCTGCCATGTCCAGTTCGACACTATTTTGTCTGTTTTTGGTGTCCTGCAACCTTGCTTCTCTAGTGACGAAGTTAAGATCTTTTGTAGGGTCAGCGTATCGTTGACTAAACTCTTGGAAGGAAAAACTTCTGTGTCGAAGAATCTGTCTTGCGATGTCTCTTGTGGTTGTGATTTCAACGCAGGCTGAAACCATCTCCAAGGGACTCCAGTGTGCGTGTTTAACAAGATATCTAATAAGCTTCTCTGATGTCTCTGTATTGAGTTGGTTTGATGGGTTGCTGACACGGGCGCAATACGCGATGAGTTCCTGCGCATCGTCGATGCCCAAGTCTGCAAATTCTGCTGTTGGCTGTGAATAGGATACCAAACGTACATCCATTATGTTTCCTTTAAAATCTTCATGATCTTTTCTTTTTCTAAAAGATCTTTTTCCAGTTCCATGTATTGCTTACGCAATTCTTTTAACTTGTCCCAACGTTCTTCGAGTTCGGGATTGGGTTTAAGAATGCCTAATCGTTCTTCGATTTTTTCTATAGCTTCACATAAACTCTTACCGCCGACTTTTATATCGGCTCCTTCTTTCATGGTTAATCCATCGGCATCTATATGGACCGTAGATCCACTATTACCATAGATATTACCAGAGGCAAATGAATAACCAGTTGAATATGCCCCACCACTTATCGTATAAGAAGAAGGAAGAGTTACTGAGGTAGTTGCTACTAAATCGTCTAAACTTATCGTTGGTAAAGCTGCTGATGTTAGGGCAGTCTGAGCAGCACCGTAATCGCCTAGATCGAGAACAACAGTATCCGATACTGTTAGCGAGTCAGTGCCACTACCACCAGTGATGGTGATAGTGTCTGTCATATTATTTGCCTGCTGCTTTTGCTTCTTTGCGAGCGTTTTTTTCTTCGGTGATTTCATTGCGGCGTGCCTTTACTAGTTTAGCCACTTCTTGTAGTGCTTTGCGGGCACGAGTACCTGCCGCATTATTACCTGACGAAAATTTACCATCTTCTGCTAAAAATTCTTCAAATGCTGATTTTAGTTGTTCTACTGTGTTTGACATATAAGTTCCTCTTGTTAGTAGTATTCTACTTATAATAGAATTTGGTGTGGTCGGTAGGATTCGAACCTACAAAGGCTGTGTCTAAGACGGCGCCCCATCACCAGCCTTCCTTTCGGAGAGGCGGCAGGTCTGCCTATATTCCACTCACGACCACATGTATATTATATAACCTTACATCGCAGAATCAAATAGTTTTATGTTCAAAAACATTTGTTGTAGGCGTGTAAAACACATATATACTGCATAGAGAGAGATTATGACACTTGAAACAAACGTTTATGGTATTTTGGGTTATGGATATGTTGGCAGAGGAACCCATCTCGGTTTACTAGACAATCAACCAGTATCTATCCACGATACCAATCTAGGCACACAGCGTACCAATCTAAAAGATTGTCAAGTAGTATTTGTTTGCATACCTACATCAACCGACAACGATATTGACGTGTTAGTATCAGAGATCGAATCTTTGATCAAGCAAAATCCAAAAGTACAGATAGTCATTAGGAGTACATTGCCGTTAGGCACCTCCAAAATGATAGAAGAAAGATTAGGTGCAGGAATAATTTATATTCCAGAGTTTCTTAGAGAAAGATTTTGGGAAGAAGATTGTAAAAGGCGTCCACTGATAATAGGACATAATCAATCTAAGATTCCCGAATGGCTAGGGAATGAATCATACGTTGAGTGTTCGTTAACAGAGGCAGAACTGATAAAGATGTTTTCAAACAGTTTTGCAGTCATGCGCATAGCATTTGCTAATCTTTTTTATGATCTATCACAGGCTCACGGGTCAGACTATGATAAAATTAAAAAGGCATATTTTCAGGTAGCACATGATCAAACCTATATGGAAGTTCCAGGACATGACGGAACACGAGGATTTGGTGGTAAGTGTTTACCAAAGGATCTAGACTTTCTTATAGATAGTTTAGATCAAAAAGACCTAGACAGCGGATGGTTTAAAAATATTAGAGATCTTAATAAGAAATGGCAAAAAAAGTTTTAATAACAGGCGCTGCAGGTTTGATAGGTAGAGAGTTGTGCAAACAACTAGGAGAAGATTTCACGGTTGTTGGTGTAGACAATAACTTTAGATATCCTAACTATGTTCCGAGATGTTTATTTGTAAAACAGGATCTTGTAGAATATCTTAACAATACTTCGAATGATTTTGATTATGTATTTCATCTGAGTGCGATTAACGGCACCAGATATTTTTACGAAATTCCCAATCAAGTCATAACAAATAACATCAACTGTGACTTTGCTGTTTTTAACTTTGTGCAGAAAAATGCAAACTGTAAATTGATCTATGCCAGCAGCAGCGAGGTAGTTGCAGATTCTGTAGACATACCAACAGTTGAAACATCTGATGTGATTATAAAAGACATCCATAATCCGAGATGGAGTTATAGATTAGGAAAAATAGTTTCAGAAAATTATTTAATGAACAGTACTTTGGATTTTTTGATAGTAAGATTTTTTAATATATTTGGTAAAGACACTGGCTCTGGACATTTTGTTAGAGATATTCTTGATAAAATAGAAAATGGAGATACTAGTTTATACGGATATGATGAAACAAGATCTTTTTGTCGTGTTGAAGATGCGGTAGATGCTTTGTTACACATATATGATACAGTGTCTAAGGATGTGGTAAACATTGGTAGTAACGAAGAACTAAGTGTGTTAGAAGCGGCAACTTTGATAGCTGAACACAAAAATAAATCAATAGAATGGCTATTGCTGTCAGGTAAACCGGGCAGTGTTAAACGCAGGAAACCATCGTTGGATAAGATTTTAAAATATTATCCTACTTATGATCCTATGCTTTTCAAAAATGCTATAAAGGATCTATGACAGATTTTCAAACTATACCGTTTAAAAACATCACAAAGTTCGGACAACGGACTATGATGGAAAGGCCTTTGTTCTCCGTAAGTTGGATATTAGGTAGATTTTGTAACTACAAGTGTAGTTATTGTTGGCCTTATGCAAGAACAGATCAATCGGACCATCAAGATCTAAAAATATATACTAACACCATAGATGAAATCAAAAGGCAAGCAAGACAAAACGGATTTACAGAGTTTCATTGGAGTTTCAGTGGTGGCGAACCTACAACATATAAACAGCTTTTAGATCTGGTTAAACATTTAGAATCAGATAAGAAATGTCCTTATCAAAGTATCCATATGACCACTAACCTTTCTCCGGGTAGCAAATGGTGGAAAGCTTGGTGTGAAATCACTAGCACGTTACAAAGACGCAGCATAACGGCCAGCTATCATGCAGAGTTTGCCAAAGAACAAGAGTTTGGTGACAAGTGTCTACAGTTGATATATGATAATGTTCATTTAACTATTAATCAGGTAATGGTTCCTTCTCAGTTTTGGGACCTGTATGAAAGATGTGAGAGATTTCATAAACGTGGAATCAATGTTACTCTAAAACCGCAAAGCGATTCTACAGCAAGTTTTATAGTAGACGGATACTCTGAAGAAATGATTAATGCTATGCAGACCGGTTTCCCACAACAAAGTCGAGGAACAGATGTCTATCAGATAGCTCTATACGACAATCAGGGAAAAGAATATCTGTTCGATCAAGCAGAAAGATTTAATGCATTTGGATTTAACAACTTCAAAGGTTGGAGTTGTAATAGTGGATATCAAAGTGTTATAATAAGAGGAGATCAGATTAAACGCAGTTATAGTTGTCATGACGCACCATTAGGAGATTTACACAACGGTTTTAATTTGTTTACAGAACCAAAGAAATGTATGACTCCGTCCTGTGTAAGTTCTGCAGATAGTAAGATACCAAAATATGTATGATATAGACAAAATCAGAGATATCCATATAGAGCTGACAAGTAAATGTCAAGCTCGATGTCCTATGTGTCCTCGCAGAATAAATGGCGGTGCATTGAATCCTCTTATAGAGTTGAACGAAATAACACTTGAAACATTTACCATTTGGTTTCCTGATAGTTTTTTACAACAGTTAGACAGTTTATTCTTTTGCGGAAATCTCGGCGATCCTATCATTGCACAAGATTGTTTAGAAATAATAGAATATATTAAAACAGTCAATCCGAATATACGATTGAGTATGCACACCAACGGCAGCGCACGAGATATTAGTTGGTGGGAAAGATTAGCGGCTACTGGAACTAGAGTAGTGTTTGGTATAGACGGCATTGGGGAAAAACATAGTCTATATCGCATAGGTACTGACTGGAATATGATCATGAGAAATGCTCAAGTTTTCATTTCAGCAGGGGGAGAAGCTGAGTGGCATATGTTGGCGTTTGATCATAATAGAACGCAGGTAAACGAAGCCAAACAGATTGCAGAAGAAACAGGTTTCAAAGAGTTCAAGCTTAAACACACAAGTCGATTTACCAAAGATTTTTTTCCAGTATTAGATGACAAAGGCAAAACCCTTTATCATTTAAAGCCTACCGATCGTAGCAAAACATTAACACAAAACTTATTTTCTGCCAAAGCAGAAGATCCATCAGAGATATATTGCAAGGCTAAAAAATATTCTCAGATCTATGTTGCTGCTGACGGAACAGTAAGCCCTTGTTGCTGGTTAGATTTCAAATGGCAGTTGCCAAACAACGAGAACAGAATAGATTACATGGATGCTGTTGGAGTTTTTCCTAATCTCAACGATTCATCTCTAGTTGAAATATTCCAGTCTGGATACTTTCAAACTATAGAAAACACCTGGGCGGTTAAACCTCTCAAGGAATGTTCTAAACAATGTGGCATATTTGATAAGTTAGGATCTCAGTTTGAAAGTTGATCTAGACCATTTACACTATTGGATGCAGGCAATAAGACAGAGCCCTGATCATAATAAAACTTTGGATGCTTTTTGGCGAGGACAACTCGAAAGCAAAGCATGGTTGATAGAAAAAGTAAGACCTTTTGTGTTCAAGAATTTTCTTACTAACAAAGTTAGCGTAGACATACACGGCGGCTGGATTGGTGTTTTATCTAGTATGCTATTTCAAAGTGACATGCCTATAGATACTATTCAGAGTGTTGACATAGATGCGGACTGCGAATCGATAGCCAATATAATGAATACCATAGAAGAACAACAAGGAAGATTTAGGGCATTAACCTGCGACATGTGTGACATAACACCAAAGTCAAATCTCATTATAAACACAGTCTGCGAACATCTTACACAACATCAATATGATAAATGGCTGTTAAATATTGATGCTCGAAGTCTAATAGTTTTACAAAGCAATAACTATTCCATTCCCGAACATGTAAGAACAGCAGAAACACTCGAAGAGTTTATCGAACAAAGTCACTTGAATGTATTATGGTCGGGCAGTTTAGATTTGAGCATGTATAGACGCTACATGATTATAGGAACAAAAAATGTTTGAAGAAATAAAATATCTCGAATACCCTCGGATAAGTGTATTTAGGAATGTTCTGTCTCCCGACGAATGTCAGCGTTTCATAAAAAAATATGAAAATGCAATGAACCCAAATGCAGGTTTAGAATCTCGTGAACAGACATATGGACAAATAACAGAAGAAGTTGAACAGCGTAGTATCAGCGAACAAACAGCAGACGAAGATAGACATTTTTTTAAAGAGAAGATATGTGAAATGATAGGAGTACCTATGTCGCATATTGAAGCAGGAGATATCTATAGATACGACACTAATCAATATTTCGGTCTGCATCATGATTTCCCGTACGATCCAAGAACCATACCTTACTATAAAAATGGTGGTGATAGGAAAGCAACAGCTATATTTTGGTTGAATGAAGGCTATGAAGGTGGAAGATGTACATGGCCAGAGCTGTCAGTTACTGTAGAACCTGAGCTGGGTGGGGTAATGTACTTTGAATACGATTATCCAGACGAAACAGTCAACAGATCTACTATACACGAATCACTTCCTGTGACAAAGGGAGTAAAATGGATAGCAGCTTTTTTCCTTGCTAACGGTCCTAGAGTAGAATGAATCTAGATAAATGGAAACCCTTTTACAAATATGATGATCAAGGTAATCCCGGGGCAATGTCCCAACAAACCTACGAACCACTAATCAGTCCAGATGGTCGTACATTCTGCGCAAACTATCACGTAGATAATCAATATCAGCATCTTTGGCAACCACACAGACCCTTGTATACTTCTGATGTTGTGGATTATTTCTTTAACAAAGAAATAGAGTATGCTACTAAGTTTCAACATAAATCCTGGGCTCCTCGGATTCTAGAAATAGATCTTCTCAATAGACGTATATTCTACAGTTGGAATAATTCAACTTGTAATGAGATCATTTATAGTGGAGGTCAACTGCCTAGCGATTGGCGACAACAGATTAAAGACATAATGATGGATCTTTTTAAGAACAATGTTTATAAACTTACAATGTATCCACACTGTCATTTTTTCGACGAGCAAGGCCAGATGCACACTATAGACATGTATGGATGTGTAGAAAAAGATAATCCTTTTATAGAAAAAAGATTTATGGATGGCATCATACATTCTACTGCACAGTTTAGATTAGATGAGACTGGAGAACTAGTTAACGGATCATATAATCTAGAAATAATGTTCAAGCAATCTTTAAAGAATCATGTTCGATGGGGTAAAGAAACATTAGATTTTGTGTACCAAACAATGTTCGAGGAACATAATGAAGTATATCGGTAATACTGGAACAAGAATAGATTGGAACGCAGTGATAGCCATGTGTCAATCTAGAGACGATGGTGATCTCAATACGGTTACTACGGTCGTAGATAGGTCAGAAGCCGAGGCAATAGGCGATCAAAAACTATTAGGACATTATAGAAATGTCATAGGTACTTGGCAAAAAGCAGGATATAATCTTGACGAGATATACTGGTATGATTATTATCCAGGAGTGCATTTTCCTCAAGAAGTCTGTGACACATTTTCTACCATAGTAGGAGCAAATCCTTTAAGAGTTTTTATCAGCGAAGTATTTCCAGGTGTAACAGTTCCTTATCATTGGGATGTAGAGGACAAAGAAGAACAATGGTTAGAACAATATGGCAATCTAATAAGATATGTCTGTTGCATAGATCAACCAAGATATGCCAGCGTATTGCTTTTTGATAAAGAATGTTTATATTATAACAATCAAGGGGACATATACGAATGGGATTCGTATAAAGACTTTCATTCTGCAGCCAATGGAGGTGAACATCCTCAATACTACTTTCATTTTTTAGGTTATAAATGATACAGCACATAGGCAACTGTTCACATATTATAGATTGGGATGAGGTTATCCGTTACCTTGAAACACAGGTTCCTGCTTATGTGGGTCCTAGCCATAAACAAGGTGACGGTATACCTGGCTTGGAAAGTGTAACAGATCTTTGGAATCGTGCTGGCCTGAAAACAACTAAAGATGGAGGGACTGTAGAATGGGATATGTTCCTATCAGGTGTTAACTTTGACAGTTCGATTGCTGATAAGTTTGCTAAATTTGTCGGAATAGATCGTTACAATAGCTGTTGGATCAGCAGAATAAACATTGGTAGATTTAGTCCATGGCACTGGGATGTACACGATGATGAAGAAAATCTATCAAAAAGAACAGACATACAACGTTTTCATTGTCACATAGGAAAACCAGCACACGGTCATGTTTTAATAGTAGAAGATAAATGTTTTTATAATCAGCCACAAGGTGAAATATACAAGTGGCCGTCTAGGACTACTTGGCATGCAGGGATGAACTGCGGTCTAGTTCCTAAATATCTTTTTAACATGTGGTGATAATGCAAGAAGAATTTTGGATACAATCTGTTGATACACAGATAGGACACTGGCAAAACAAGATTAAAACTGTTACAAACAGTTCTACTTTTTGTGTTTTACCTTGGATACATTTTGCTACCCGACCCAACGGTGATATGAGATTGTGTTGCAACTCTAACAGCAGCGGTGCAGGGTTTGATCACGAAATCGGTCTAGTTAAAAACGAAACGGGACGACCTGCAAACTTTGGTAAAGAAACTCCTATGAGCGCATGGAACAATGAATATATGCGTTCTGTAAGAACTACGATGTTACAAGGACAGATACCAGCCAGTTGTCGAAAATGTTTTGACGAAGAAAGCAAGGGTGTGGCCAGCAAACGTATTTGGGAAACCGGTACGTGGGTAGAAGATGGTATAGATTTAGAAGAACTTATTAAACAAACACAAGAAGACGGCACCGTTCCCGACCGATTAGTTTATCTAGATCTTAGATTGGGACATACTTGTAATCTAAAATGTGTGATGTGTAGTCCACATGATTCTAGTATGTGGGTGCAAGATCATAAAAAAATATATCCAATATTCAAACATGATGCTCTTAAACATCAGATGAGTTGGGATCAGGATACATTTGATAACTACTGGCACGAAAATCCTGCGTTCTGGGAAGAAATGTACAAACAGATCCCTAATCTTAAACAGGTATATTTTGCAGGTGGTGAACCATTACTGATCAAAGAGCACAAACGTTTTCTAGAAGAAATTATTCGTCAGGGTTATGCAGATAAAATTCTAATACGATATAATACTAACGGATTACTAATAGACGAAGATATCATTGATCTGTGGACCAAGTTCAAAAAAGTTAAGGTTGGATTCAGCATAGATGCCTATGGTGATAGAAATTATTACATAAGATATCCTAGCGACTGGGCTACTATCGAAAAGAACCTATATAGATTAGATAATACACCAGACAACATACAAGTCAGTATAGCTACAGCTATACAGATATTGAACATCAAACATCTACCAGATTTTGCTCGATGGAAAATTAAACAAAATTTCAAAAAAGTAAACTTTGAAAATATCACTGGAGGCATACAAGCAGGGGGTGGGATATTCAACATGCACCTTTTATACATTCCTACTTTTTTGAGTATACGCTGTTTGCCTCCTGAAGATAAAGCAGAAGTAAGACGTAAGTTTGCTGAGTTCGCAAACTGGCTATACGAAAACTATAGACAGGACGAGGATTTCTGGAAGAAGAATCCTTATGGTTGGAGGCGTTGGCAAGCAGTTTTAGACTTTATGGATTCAGAAGATCACACACATCTTTTGCCAGCATTTAATGAATATATCGATAAAATAGATACTGTTCGTAATATATCTTTAAAAGATATCATGCCCGAACTCAAACATCTGTGTTAAGGTTGTCTTAGGGAAACAGTAGTTGTTTTTTCCCATAAACTTCTAAAATCGTCAAACTCTTTAGCTTTTGGTACACACATACCGCAACCACATCTTTGATTAGGACAAACTATCGCTGGGATATTGTCTTGCGATAGAAAAGATTCTACATTAGAAATAATCTGTTCTGTGTCTTTAAGATTTCCTATAGGACCTCTACCGTCGAATGTAGCCTGACAAGTTTGATGATGATATACATTTCCGGTATGTTGTTCTACATGCATAAAATACCAGTTAACTGTACAGTACCAATCTTTGAACCAGTTTTTTACTATTTTAACTTCTTGCCAGTCGTTTTGAACTTTACCTTCTAAACATCTGCAACCACAACAAGCACGGCCGACATTAGTTCCTTCGTTACTGGTTTTAGATTTATTGTCTATACCCATAAAACTATAAAACCAATCTTGCTGTTCAGTAGTATATTCATGACTGGTTCTACGATTTTTTCCTTCGCTGTCTACAAACCATCCTTTTCGAACCATCACCCCGTCGCCGATAGGTACTGGATTTACTCGAGGAATACCGTAGTTTTTTAGATCTTCACAAACAGATACCGCTTCTTCGAAGTGATCACAGTGTAACATTACATTAGCCTGCACACTCATACCAGCATCAAACAAATCTTTTATATTTCTAATCGTTCGAGCCTTTAGGTGTTCGTCTGCTTCGGCATGCCAACTTATAGTAACGTGTATAAAGTTTTCTAATATTTTTTTAGTGAACTGCGGACCCCAGGTTCCGTTGGTTGTTAATCCCAACTTATAGTTTCCTTGACTTTTGATATAGTCTATTAACGGCCAAAAGTTGGGATTGGCTGTTGGTTCTCCGCCTGTGAAATCTATACTTGTAGATTCATTGAATACTCTTTTATTGTTATATAGATCAGTGTATCGTTTGATAAAATCAAAAGTAACTTTGAGCTCATCTAATCCTGGATAAGGACTATAGTTGTTGTGTCGTGTGCTTTCACAATAGGTGCAATCTAGATTACATCTACGTAACATCTCCCATGTTACTATAAATGCTGTAGGATCTTTAAGTCTAATGGCAGATGTTTCAATCATTTTTAATCTTTGTTAATGGAATATCAGCAGCACAGGTACACCAATCACGAGTACAGATGATCGGTTCAGTAGGAATGTTGAATGTGCCGGTGTATATATTACCTAAGCTACCTCCCACACGACAAGTGGCACGATGAACTTCACCGTCCCAGTTAATCATTAGACTTTCAAGTCCTGCATTACATTGCCAGCCTTTAAACTGATTAACGTGTAACTTTATTATGTCGTTGGCATGCATTATTTCACTGTCATCTATGCGACAGTTTGGTTTAGCGGTTGTATGTTCTTGTAAAATCCACTCTAAGTCTGCACCATCATATTTTAGATCATCAAATATATTATGATCGCCTTCGGTCCATCTTATTCTACGCACAGCATATTTTATACCTAGTTGTTTAAATTTATCAACCACTGTACGAACACCGTGCATGTGTTTGTGATGTGCCATTACGTTCACATGGAAATCACGTTCTGTGCTATCATAGAACTTCATGATAGTATCAAATACTCTCATCCATTCATGTTCAAAATGTAGACTGAACACGATATGATTGTAGAACATTTCATTGTCCAAGTACCAGCGATAGCCTCTAGTTCCGTTAGTAGTTAGATTAACCCAGAATATATCCTTGCGTTTGAAGTATTCTAAAAGATCTTCTATGTCTGGATGCACACAAGGTTCTCCTCCTGTGAGACTGATGCGCAAAGGTTTGCCTATTTCACACAAGCGGTCTACAGTTCTTTCTAATATGTTGATATCAGTATGCGGACTATAGTTGTCGTGTATGGCACTAGGACAATACGAGCAGTCGTAGTTACAGCGTTTGCCCAAGTTCCATTCGACTTTGATCTGATCTTGATGTGGCCATGCTGAAGTTACTTTATACATAATCAGCAAACTCCGGTACTACTTTTTCTAATGGCCCCTGATTTCTAGATTTATCTAAGTTTCGATTAAACTCAACAAAGTCCGACCAAAGATGACTTTGGTCTTTAGCACGTAGATAGTTCTGATTATCCTGTATCTGTCCTTCTAAAAAAGAAAGTAGTTTAGGATTATTTTTTAATGACTCAAAAGTTTTTAATCTTTCCTTGACTTTTTCAAGTCTATGATATGCAAGATCTTTCAATGAATCTGGCAATACCTGTGCTGACAGACAGTTGGGATAACTGACTCGATGACTATAAAAGATTATTCCTAACTGTTCTGTAAAATATTCTATGCATTCTGCTGCCTGTAATATATTACCAGCTTGCGCGGTAAATGCTCCTACTACTCTGCTGACGTTGGGGATTTTTTTGATTTCTTGTATGTTTTGTGTAACAACGTTCCAATCACTATTACCACGTATATAGTTATAAACATCTCCAATACCGTCAATAGAGACATTAACGGCAACGCTTCTAAACTTAGGCCAATATTCGTGAACACTTCTTCCTCCTTTGATTCCTAATGTTGTGCCGTTGGTGGCATACTTTAATTCAATATTAGCACCATAAGGTTCTAACATGTCTAAAATTTTATAGTGTTGTGGATCCATTAAAGGTTCGCCACCAGCAAACTCTACACGTCTAAAATGCGGAAGCAACTTTTCAAAACTCGCCCACCAGTTATCTGTATCCTCAAATGGACATAGATACCTGCTATTTTTAAGATTCAACTTATCAATAGCAGATACCAGATAGTTGTTTTCTTTTTTGTAAAATTTTTCAACTTGCTGCCAATCGTTCCAACTAGTACTATCCATAGGATGGCACATACGACATTTAAGATTGCACAGATTGTTAAGTTTGATTTCCATAGTGGGAATATCAAACGGCATTGCGTAATCATCATCGAGTTTGTCCAATGCATTGGGATAGAGATTAATACGTGCTTCTGGTATTTCGCCTTTGATGTGTCGCTGTCTTAAACTTTCAACACCTTGATCCTCTAGGCTAAAACAAGGTTCACATTCTTTAGGACGCTCTCCATTTAGAACTTGTTTGCGAATGCGACACATCGCATCGTTATTCCAGATATCTTCAAGACTTGATTCTTGTATGAAACCAACAGGATGGCTTCGGCAGCAGACTTTAACGGCTCCGTCCTCTCTAGTGGCCAACCCTGTAAAAGGGTGCATACAAAATGTTTTACTCTGCATTTAATATCCTAAAAATTTTTTGAGCAGCAATATCGTGAGCTAATGGTCCTGGATGGCATTGATCATTAGCAAAGTCTTCTGTATTCAAAATGTTTGTGTGCAATTTTTTATGTTTAATTTTAGGTTTCAGACCGAGTATAGTATCCATGAAAGCAAAGAATAACGGTGTAGGTGGCGCCCAGAAGTTTAAATTTTTTACAGATATACTGTCTAAGTAAACCGATGCATGGTGCATATAGATACTAGACCTAACGATGCTGTCGTGACTGCTATGGATTTCGGCCCATTTTGTAAAGATATCTATGTCGTGCCAAGAGTTTATCTGTGTATTAGGTAAAATCTTATTAAAGATAACATCTCTATCACAATATGTCCAACCAATAACCACGACATCATCTTTAAAAAACTTAAACGAAAGAATGTTATGTAGTATTTCTAGATTGCTATTTCCTGGAACAGCTTTGTTAACAACCTTTTTATTGATTAAAACACCCAAACGATTCGGCCACGACTGACTGCTTGGGTCTGTGAGTTCTGAGCCATATGTAAATGAACATCCGAAAGTTACTAGCCTTGACATTCTATCGCCCATTTTCTTTCTTTACACCAGAAGCATTCTTCACAGACAGGTACATATTGATACGGTTTATAGTTTGTATAATCTATCCCCGGTATAGTCCCTTCACAACTTCTTGTTGTATGAAGGAGATCCTCTAATCCTAGTTCGTAGTATTTTTTAATAACCCAATCTTTTTCGATAAATCTAAAAGGGTGCAGGCTCCATTTTCCCATGTGCTGAGTTTTTTCCATTCTTAGATTATCGTCTGTGCGTTCTATATCTCTAGTTGGCATCCCTTTGAAATCTACATCTCTTGGGTTTCTAGTTACTCCATTGTAATATGCGTCAATATTATGATAAAAACAAATATATTCTGCGAATGATCTAAGTTCGATGTTATCACCGCTGACCGTTCTATTGTATTCATCTACAATAGTCGGACCTTTATCACCCCATTCTAGATCGGGAGGAATAAAGTTTGTGTGTCTATGAAACTTTATATTTTTGAAATATTTTGTTAACCAGTCATACACTTTAAGACTGTCATATTGTTGCCAAGGTTTAGTTTTCCAGCATCTTGTATGACTGATTATATGGACTTCTATATGTTCTGCATTACTTTTTATGATAGCATCACAAACCAAAAAAGCCAATAATGCGCTATCGGCGCCACCACTCAAGCTGATAGCGACCGCATTCCATTTTGTATCTAAATGTATATCCGCATTCATGAAGTATTTAAGCTATAATATTAGCATATAAATATTTCATGATCAAGGAAACCGAATATTACGTCCATGCCAAATTTCTTCATCGTGCTGCAAGTGAAGTAATCAACTTCGACGGCAAGACAGCACTGAACCAGCCCACTGGTCATTTCTTTTATGACCCTTGGGTGATAAAAGATGAATATAGAAATAGCATTTGGGAAACCATACTTAACACACTAGAATTTTCACACGGGGAAGCTAGGTTGATTGTCTTGCAACCAGGTGAAACTTATATGGCACATGCTGATATTGATGACCGTTATCATTTGAACATTACAGGAAACAACAGTTTTCTTATCGATATATCCAAACAAAAAATGTATTCAACGATAGCTGATGGTAAGTGGTATGAAATGGATGCCGGTAAGATACACTCAGCAACCAACTATGGGGAAGTTCCTAGAGCACAGTTGGTGGTTAGAAAACTTTTGAAAAAAGGAAGATTTGATAAACATGTTCATGTTACTATTTCTCCTTCACAACACTTTCATGACTATCGATATAGATTTGATAACCAGATCAGTCCTTGGTTGAATCAAATAAACAGTTTAAAGAAAATGGACAACTTCCAATATTACGGAAACAGAGTAGAGTTTGACATGGATGCTGAATGTGTTCCTGAGCTAAATGGTTTCAACAGGAGCATTTTTAATATTGTTTATGAATAAAAAATGCGTCATAACTGGAGACAGTCGAGGATTAGGGCTTGCATTTAAACAACACTTTCAAGACAAGGGTTGGCAGGTAATCGGTTTTAACAGACAAACAGGGTTTGACAATGTAGTTAATCAGTCTGTTGGTTGTGATTTATTCATAAACAATGCCTATGCAGATGGAATACAACTGTCTTTTTTAAATCAGCTGTATTCATCAGTTAATAAGATGATTGTTTGCGGTAGTGTAGCTGCATTCAATCCAGACCCTAAGCTTCCAGTTTATAGCAATAATAAAAAAATATTAGCTGAACGAGTTAGAGATTTGTCTAATCCTAACATATTGATGTTACATCTAAGCGCCAAAGGATACAATGATGTACCGCTGGTACTTTCAATAGTAGACTTATGGCTGGAAAATTCTAATATCTCAGAAGTAATGTTTGATCCAACAGGAAATCCTAATGAATAAAAAAATAGTTATAACAGGACATACTAGTGGAGTCGGCAAAGCTATCTATGATAAGTTTACTGAAGTTAGCTGTAGAGAAATCGTCGGAATGAGTCGCAGCAACGGATATGACATAGAAAAAGACTTTGATCGTATTGTAGAAGAAGCCGCCGGTGCAGAACTGTTTATCAATAATGCTTATCGTGATAGGCAGCAGTTAAAATTATTTCATGCACTCAAAAATAAAGTAGATATGATGGTAGTTATGGGTAGCGTAAGTAGATTTTATCCTGAAATGATTCCTACTCAATACGTTCATGACAAACAAGAACTAGCAGAGGCCTGTAGATTAGAAAGTATCAACCCTGTTGGAATACCCATACTACATCTTGATTTGAGCTTTATAGAAGGAACCGTAGTTGATACTGATCAGCCAACTGCATTTACTAGCGATTACAATACTCCGGTCGACGATATCGTAGATACTATTATTTTCTGGGCACAAAAACCTTCTATCAGACAAGTTGAGTTTAGATGGAAGCTAACTGATTTTGTTCAAACTGAACTAAAAAGAATAAATCCTAGCGCAGATTTTTCAAGATGCAAGTATGAATAAAATTAAAATAGACACGTACCTATCTGTAGTTGTAAACAATATCTGTAATATGACCTGCAGCCATTGCGGTGGTCTTGCCTGTTATGATTTTACAGGAAACTTTGACTGGAAAGAAAGTGCAGAAAGATGGGAACGTTGGGCAGAATATATTGACACAGACGAAATAGCCTTTGCTGGTGGCGAAATGTTTCTCCATCCTAATCTAGATGAGTGGTTTTTAAACATGCGCCGGTTATGGCCTAATGCTCACATCGAAGTTCCTACTAATGGAAGCAAACTTATACAGCGGATAGATCTAGCAAGATTAATAGTTGGAGATGGAAATACACACCTTAGAGTTTCTTGCCACTATGACGATGAAGAAAAATATCAAAAAATAAAACAAGATATTTTACAAGTATTAGAACCGTGGTTAGATTCTTTAGAAATCAAAGAACTAGAATATATTCCTTTACAAAGAAATAGAACTATCGAATACAGTATTAACGGAAGAAGAATTTTACGTTACGAACAGTTTATTCATTTCTATCAACCTTACCATCAGCGTGTTGAAGATGGAACTGTGCATTTCCATATGGGCGGTGATCAAGAAAAGAGTTTTGAGTTATGCGTTTGGCATAGCGAATATAACATACAAAAAGGATTGATGTATCACTGTCCAGCAACTACTAACTACCCCGAAGCTAAACATCAAGTAAAGTACACCGACGAAGCAAGGGAGGTATTAGAAAGATATAAACCCTGCGATCCGATGGATGGATATGACGCAGTTAAAAAATTTATGTTAGAAGATTTAAAAAAATCTATAGAAGTTTGTAAACTCTGTGCCTTCGATAAACAAAAAGACACAACTCTACCTAATATAAAATTTACTTTAGATCCAAACTTTAAAAAGAAGTTTAGGAATATACCTATCAAGTCCATCTAGGATAACGTTCTAAGTTTTTCAGAAACTTATCCCCGTGTATTCTCCATACAGTTTGATCTGTGTGCCTGTAATGAACTTCTTTCACACGTTCTACTATACCTAATTTTTCTAATGTAGGAAAATAATGTCGATGGACCAGTCGTTGGCTGGCCACAGAACTGTCATTAGAAGTAGCATAGATATTTTCAACACCAGTCCAAGATATACATGCCGGCAATAAAAACTGATCTGTAAGATTTTGATGTTCTGCTATTAGCCTTTTAGATGTTATAAGTCCGCTATTTGGCCTTGCTGTTCCGAAGGTACAGGTTCGAGCTAGAACTCTATAACTACCATACCCCATGACATCATCGAACGTATGTGCCACGACACTACCTACAGCACGTTCATCTTGGTATAGTACCCATGCTTTCCATAGTTTTTCATTTTGAAAACAGTCTATCATAGCCTTTCGACTGGCATTATTAGTGAATCCCCTCTCGGCTGCTTCTTGGTAGAAGTCAGTTAGATCCAAATCTTCATTCCATTCCACTAATCTATACATAGATTTCCTTAGCTAAATCCATAAAGTCTGTAGGAAAGTTAGTCTTAAAGCTTTCGAAAGCCAGTAGTTGAATAGTTTTGAAAGGTGTCGGAGAATCAACATCAATGCCCATAGCAGCCATTTTAGGAAACAGATCTGCTTGTCTGTCTTCGCTGATATGACTCATAACACTTTTTAGTGATATCTTGATATCTTTATCTGTATAGCAGAAGAAATAGTTTATGCTTTTTAACATTCCGTCAACAACAAAATAACTGCTGGGATGTAAACTATACTTGTATATGCCCAGTGATCTGTGAGCTCTAAATATACGTAGCATCTGCGACCGCCAATCCGGAAGTACGCTATCATAGTCTTGTCTAACGGGATCTGCTCTCTGCCAGAAGTCCATTCCGTCTATTTCGAAATATATCTTTTTTTGTATCTGATCTATTTCTAATATTTTAGGAACCAGGTCAGGATATTTCCAAGCCATTTCTATCAAAAACCTAGTTTCTCTTTGCCATTTTTCTTCCATCAGTGACGGATCTACGATTTGATTTTGGCCTCGATGATAATCCGTATCGTTATGATACCATTGACAAAATGTTTTACGATCACGACTAATAAGACTAGTGTATATTAGATTGTTCCGACAAAGTCCCTTGCCCGGAACATCATTGTAATAATATTCAAACTCTGTTTGCATAAGCATACTTAGCGGATAAGTATCTGTATGATTAGAGGTATTGGCGGTAAGCCTTATATTAATTTAGATCCATATTTGGATATCAAAAGCTTTATTGATCTTCATGCAGAAATCTGCAAAGGTTTTGCATTGGCTAGAGACTATGCCAAAGAAGGAACTTGGATGGCACCCGGATTTGATCAAAGCAGGGGAAGTTATACTTGGGATTGGAAACCGATTTACAAGGCACACAACGAGTATTTGGCCTTGCCTGAGGATCATCCTATAAAAATCCAAGGTCGTGAAATATACCCGACAGATTTCAAAGACTACAAACAGCGCAATCTGTTTACTAGATATCTTAAGAGTGCGTTAGGAGCCAATGATCCATACATCTATTACTTCCTTTGGAACGAGGGGGACTGGAATGTACGTAATGCCGAACGACAAAAAACCGAAGAAAGTCGATACTTTCCAGGTGTTGTTCGTTGGGTAGAAAATCTACAACAACAAGGGATCATTGATCAGATAGGACGTGTGATATTTTTCTTATGCGATCATAATGGTAAGGCATTCGAACATAGAGATCTCGATGCCAACAACGGTGTATTTGAAAATGACTATTATACTCCCCATAAAAATGAGTTCATACACATAAGATATCGTACAAGGCGTGGGTTTTATATATGGGATCCAGATGCACAAGACAAGCATTATGTAAACTCACATGCAGCTTTCTGGAATGATCAGGATTGGCACGGAGGGGAATCTAGTTTAGAACAAGAATATGGTCTAAGAATAGACTGTAAGTTTTCTACAGATTTCAGAAAAGTTATAGGTATAGATCATCTAGATGAATACTAAGACTTATTGCCCGGCGCCCTGGATTGGATTAAACATATTACCTGGTGAGGCTAGACCCTGCTGCCAATGGGATGGTGCAGGAGAAAATATTTCGAATATCAGTATATTAACTGATAATGATGTTTCTAATCTGTTTGTAGATGTAAGAAAAGACATGTTACAAGGAAACAACATTTCAGGATGTGCTCAATGTTATGCAGCAGAACAAGTCGGTGCAAAATCAAGGCGACAAGAGCTGATAGAAGAATACGGAACCCCAACAGACATCCGGACTAAAGTTCTAGACGTAAGTTTTGATAATGTTTGCAACTTAAAGTGTAGAGGTTGTTGCACATATTCCAGCCATCTATGGCAAAATGATGAGATAGAAATATACGGTAGAACATTTGTAGATAAAAAATATCTAGAAAACAATCTAACATTAGAACTTGATTATCTAGAACATGTCAACGTAAGTGGAGGAGAACCGTTTCTTAGCAAAAAGTTTAAAGATTTTGCAGACAAAATGTTAGAGGAAAATGAAATAGAAAAGTTAAACTTATCTATTACTACTAATGCTACAGTATCGCCTCCTCCTAATATCTATAGATTGATGTGCGAAGCAAGGCATCTAAGCCTTTGCCTGAGTATTGACGGCATAGGTGATTTAAATCGATATTTTAGACACGGTGCTGATTTCGAACAATGTATCCAACACATCAACAAGTTCAAAGAACTTAAAGAAATAAGAAAAAATAAATCGACTTATTTGCAAATACATACCACAGTTAGCATTTATAATGTGAACCTTATAAAAGAAATAGAAGATTTTTTCAATACCAACTATAATGAGTTTGACACAACACATCGAATACTATACTGGCCTGAACAGCTTTGTATTAAAAATATACCTAACGATTTAAAAGAAAAAATCAGACCTATCGTAGAAAGCTACGGTGAAAAGTATATCGACATTCTAAATGAACTAAACAACGAAGGTAAAGATATTTTTGATCATTTTATAAACTTTCATAACAAGTTAGATTCTTTAAGAAATGAATCATTAGAAAATATAAATCCTTTGTTATTTGATTACATCACAAACTATCGACCCGGTATGACAGATAGTAAGTTGTATTTTCTAACACAGATTAGAGGTTAAATGAAGTTTATCGGAAACTATAGTACCTGGATAGATCCTTTATGGGGGAATACGATTCTGTCTTCCGAAGGTCAAGCACGACCGAGAGATTGGCCGCCAGAGTCTGCTGTTGAATCTGCTGAGTATAAAAAGTATGAACTGGCAGGATATGATTTAAATGCTGTTAACTGGTGGGTCTATGAAAAGCAGGATCTTAATGTAGATATCAAAACACCCTGGACTAATAAAACAATCCATTGGTGGTTTACCAAACTTATGCCTGGACAGTTTATGCCCATGCATACTGATCCACATACACATGATAAACCTTGTAATAGGTATTGGATGCCTTTACAGGATTATGTACCCGGACATATTTTCATTTATAAAGATGAAATGATTGTTGGATACAAAAAAGGAGATGTCTTTCAGTTCGATAATGAAAGAGAAATACACGGTGCTGCAAATATAGCTCATACTCCTAGAATAATGTTGTTGGTTACAGAATATGAGTAAAACGTATTGTCCTTATCCATTCATGTCAGCGAGTTTGCAAGCAGATAATACTGTATTACCTTGCGGACAATTTATGAAAAGCGTACATTTCAAAAAGGTAATACCTTTACACGAAGTACGAAACGGCGAGTTCATGACAGAAATGAGAAGGAAAATGTTGGCAGGCGAACATGTTGACGGTTGCCAATGTCCTGCCGAGGAAGCAGCAGGCATACGTAGTATGAGACAAAATGCCTTAGATAAGTTTGGTTATACTACTGAAACAAAGTTACGTAAGGTAGAACTAGTATTCGACAATGTCTGTAATATAAAATGTCGTAGTTGCGGAACACCTAATAGTCATCTGTGGCAAGAGGATGAGCAGGCGATATACGGAATGACATACATCGATAAAAAGTATGTTAAGAATACGATATATCAAGATGTGGATTTTAAAGATCTAGAGTACATAGAAGTTTTAGGCGGAGAACCGATGATCAGTCCAGGGACTTCTGATTTTTTTACAAAGATCATGAAGTTAGGAATAGTTAAAGATCTTACAATACAACTTAGTACCAACGGAATGTCATTGCCAACCGGAGATATAGAAGTAGCTCTGTTACAATGTAAATCATTAGAACTTGCTGTTAGTATAGACGGGTATGGCGGTCAGAACGATTACATAAGAAGCGGCAGCAATTTTAATCAAATAGTCAAGAATCTAGAATACTATAATGATCTAATAGATAAGAGGTCGGGTAGAACTAATATATCTATACACACTACTGTAAGCATTTATAATGTTAATCAGTTAGACATTTTAGATGATTTTATATCTACGAGATTTCCTAGATTTTCAAAAACAAAACAGGTTCTTCAGTATCCTATTTTCATGAGCATAAAAAACACATCCCAGGAGTTTAAAGATCTTGTTAGACCTTACATAAAATACCAACCTATCATTGAATATCTAGATAGCCCTGGACAGGATTTGTTTGCTCATTTCATAAACTTTTCTAATAAACTAGACCAACTTAGAAACGAATCAATGAAAGACGGCAATCCTCTACTTTCTTCTTATATTGACAGCTATCGAGATAAAGTAGATGATAGCAAAGATTTTTTACAGGGAGCTATTAAAGAGATAATCAGTTGATATGCCAAGTAGGAACGGTATCAAATAGACTCGCAGGAATGCTAAAATAAATCTGCATCGATTCGGGTATTGTATTCAACAAAGTCTGTTGTTTATATTTCCTATATTCTAAACTATAAAAGAAACTGGTTCCTTCGTAGTTAAAAATATTAGAAAGGTTGATTAGTGTGTCGTCTATTTCTAGATTGATATGATCGACAAGATTGTCATTGCCAAGCAGATCGCACAAAACAAACTTATAGGTAATGCCATTAATACGAGGTACATGGTTACTCCAATAATCTAAAGAAGATTGATTATAATCATAAATGACCAGTTGACACTCATCGGCAGTATAATCTAAGAACCAAGTTCCACTAGCAGGTGTAACTATTTGTTGATATTTTTTAATCGGCAAGTCTATAGTTTCTGTGTTGCTGGTATGCACAAACTGATTTTTACAATAGTTAAGACGATGATAGGCCCAGCCTAGTTGTTTGTAAAAATCTTTTGGACTTTCTGGATACATGTATATCTTACTGTCACGTATTTTTTGATCGAATACCAACACTGTTAGATCTTGTTCAAATGCCAACCCTAATATATTCCACCCATGACATTTGTGCTGATAAAGATTAGTTTCCTCTCCAGATGAGACCCATATAGGAGTATAGTTGTCGTGATAATTTTCTTTACTTCTCCAGGGTGTCCACTGTTTATGACTGCTGCAAAATTGTTGGGATCCTATAACAGGTCTTCCTAGTTCTCTATATAGTTTTAGATTGATAACATAGCATTGATGATGCAGTTCGTAATAAGCATCTCCGCGGTCTAATATATGTCCTGCTATAAAAAAATCTTTAGTGATTAGAGATTCTAGATGATTGAAAAAATCTTGACCATTGATAAACTCTGTACCAGTGCTGAAGACCACAGCATAATCACAAGCAGTATCAGCCGCAGCGGCTAACAACTGTTCCTCGTTGTTCCATTGCAATACTTTGTATCCTTTATTGTAAACATTAGCTAGCACACCGTCTGCTTGATTTTTGATTAGTGTTCTAATATCCGGGTCATAGTTCTTGGTGTTATCCACCATGCAGAATACTATGTTGGTTTTCCATTGTCTATCAAAGCTTAGAATGTTCATATTTTATTAGAGGTAATACATTGATTTCTGTCTGTGGCACAGTGGTACATTGTTCAGGACACATACTACATTCTGAAATGTGAGTATAATGTGTGTTGCTAAAATATTCTATATCTTCAGGCTTGCAGTTTTCTAGATTTACAGGTTTATATTTTAGATATTTCTGCCAGTCCGGATCATCTACACTATGAGTTTTGTCAAGAAAGTTTTTCAATGTACCTAATGCTCCGCACTTATAGATTTTCTTTTCTGATAAGAATGCACAGTACTGGCTAGGACAACTATTTTTGTAGGACAAACTAGGATCATTGCTGTCATATGGTTTAGGTTTGCCTAATACTTTTTTATAGATAGTTTGAAAACTCTGAGCCTCCATGTAATGTATACCATGATTGCTGTTAATGTAGACTATGTCGTTGACATCTCTATTCTCAAAGTCATAGTTTTTTTCTTGAAGAAACTTCCGCCATCCTTCGGTTCCTCCGTCTGCATTTAAAATCCTGTTCCACCATAGATATGCGGGTTGAAGATTTTCTAGTTTTGCTTTCTGACCTATAGTATGTACACTCTTTTTTATTTTATCGCTAAGTGTTGATTGAGAAAATGCAGCAGTATGATTACAAACCTGTACCCATACTTTATAAGTATTGATCAGATCTACCACCCAATCTATATTTTTATCTAATAGTAATCCATTGGTAGACATGAATATAGTTTTTTTAGATTCGAAACTTCTTATAAACTTAACTAGTTCTAAGACCGTATCTTTGTATAGCAGAGGTTCTCCTCCTAGCACACTCCAGTTCTCTATATCAAATTTTTGATTGGCTAAAACTATACCTTGTTTGACAGTATCTATGTCGGGATCATATTCGCCATCCCTGATCACATCACTTCTTGTATCGCAATGAGCACAGGCTATGTTGCATTTGTTTCCGTAAAATACATCTAGGATTTTAATGTGTTTCTGCATATTGTTTCTTATAACTTCTAGCCACAAGCTCTACAAACTGATCTTTTTTATTACCTGGAATACCGTGTGCTATTAGATGTATTCTTGAGCGATCAGATAGATTGATCACACTATGAAAGTTGCGTATATTGATGATGAATGCAGCACCTTCGTAGAATGGCACAGTACCGTAATCTTCTAAACTCATAAAACACTGATCGGGGTGTATCACAGCTACATTAATGGGCACACCGAACTCAATCATATCGAGGTCTATTTCACCTGGTAGTTTTCCAGGTGCATCACTATGAGGTGATATATGCCCGCCTGGCTCTAGCTGCATAAATCTTATGCGACGAAATTTTTCGTATGGAAAGTTTTGCCAAAAACTTTTAATAGTCGGTGTGTGATCGGAAAGTTCAGTCCAGTGATATGGTACCTGAGATTCATCTGTGTATCCGTAGTTGGTCCATGCACCTGTTTTTTCTACCGATATACCGTGTAGACAACAACTATTCCATCCTGGATGATCAGATCCTCTATGATCTACATATCTGGCCACTTCTGTTTCTTTTTGCCAACTGCCTATGTCGATGTTTATATCAAGTTTCAACCATCCAAAATCACTTTTGTTCAATAACCAATCTGCTATTTCGTAATCAGATTTTACACCAACTGGTAAACTTGGCATTGACCATTGTATTTGTTTATTTTGGTTATAAAAGTCTAGAGCGATTGTCATAACAATACTTAGCAATAGAAATATTTCATAAGTAAATGTATGGAGATATCTTTACAATGACTTTGCCAAATGATAAAAGACAGTTACCTTATGGTGGCAGTTTTGCTATTATGGATTCTGATATATTGGCATCTTTACCGAATATAGGACAAGTTGATCCAGATACATTTTGTTCTCGTTATATAGAATGGATAAAATCTACACAGCTAAACACTATGGCTGGATTGGATCAGTTTAGTGTCGCTGCCTATGCAAATGCTACTACAGAAGTATTTGATAAGTTCTACATGAAGAATCATCGTAGAAGATTCCGTTGTTTCCGAGGAGAATATCTCTATCACCAAGTCACATGGAGAAATCATTGGCCAGACTGGTGTTTCATAGAAGATCAGCCTATACAGGCTAACGATGCGGTGGTTATCAGTCTACCATTTTCTGACACAGGAGATAAACATCCTCATATGGAATCATTACTGAAAATGTGTACTGCCCTCGGTGTTCCTGTATTAGTAGATTGTGCTTACTTCGGAGTATGTAGAGATATTGATTTTGATTTTACACACAAATGCATCACGGATATATCTTGGAGTTTAAGCAAAACCTTTCCAGTAGCCTATGCTCGAGTCGGTATGAGATTGACTAGGTCTGACGATGATGATCCTTTAATGATGCTAAACAAGATAGGATATACTAATCGTGTCGGTGCTGCTCTAGGACTACATTTATTAGAACAATATTCTCCAGACTATGTAGTCACAAAATATAAATCAGTACAAGAAGAACTGTGTAATAAGTTGGGCATCGTTCCTAGTAAAACAGTTTTGTTTGGCATAGATTATGAAAACAAATATCCCGAATATAATCGCGGATCTAATACTAATCGATTAGGGCTTCATAAACATTTAAATGTATAAGATAGTAAATTTAGAAACTTTTTTTATACCGGAAGATCAAAAGTATGCACTACTTAAAGAGGAAATAGGCAGTGCAACTAAAGTCTTGGGGTTGATGCTGGCCGATGGATACATACATCAAAATCCTGGAGAACTGATAAAACAAATAGCCAATGAAGTAGACCTTACTATCGTTGCCGGCTTAGCAGGCGATCATACAGAATATTCTAAAACAGTGTGTTTTGATTTTAATCTACACACAACATACCTAAGTTATCGAGATCAACAAACACATAAATGGAACAATGAAAGCTCAAGATTTTTATTCTTAGGAGGTGTTCCTTCTAGACCTAATAGATCAGGACTACTAAACAAATATAGGAGATCCGATATGTTAGATCGATGCCTATGGACTTTCTTTAAACCTTGGACTGATCAGCAGGACAGTTGGTGTAAAGAATACCTAAGAGATGATTATATACCGACTATGGAGTTAGAACAAAGTGTCGACAGTGTATATTACTCGTCTAGACACTACGGTACAGAACCGTCCTCAAACGAATGGACTAAGAATACTGCCTGGATAGATCCTTCGATATTTCAGCAGACAGTATTAAGCATAGTCAGCGAAGGTATAGATGGCAGTGATATCTCTAGTAGATATCTCACAGAAAAGACCTATAGAGTTTTTGTTCAACGCCATCCATTTTTACATGCTTCGAACGCAGAAATGTTTGATCATATGAAATCTTTAGATTTTAAAACCTTCGAAGACTATATGTTGATTAAAGATTATGCTTATCTAGAGTCGGAAGAGGATAGACTAAATGCTATCGTAGAAAATACCAAATATTTTTTATCTAATCATCATCTTTATAATGAAAAAATACAACAAGATATAGAGTATAACTATAACAGATTTTTTGAGTTAGCCGAAACTAATGCAAAGATATTAGAAACTTTAGTCAATGATTATCAGATAACACAAGAAGATATAGACCGGTGGTTTAATCAAACAGGTTGGAATCATTTAGTGAGGGCTTATGGAAACTAAGTGTGCTGCCTTTTGGAAACATACCAATATCCGTAACGACAATAACGTATTTCCTTGTTGCAGGTATAAAAATCCTGTAATGAAATTTAAAGGTGATGTGACAGAAATACTAGATAGTGAAGTGTATGAAAATCTGCGTATAAACAGTCTCAATGGTATTCCTGATCCTAATTGTCAAAAATGTTACTATGAAGAATCATTAGGTAAAAAAAGTTTGCGTGAAAAATTTAACAGTGAATACGATACTGATACTGTAGAACTAAAATATTTAGAAATCGGTCTTGATAATATCTGTAATCTAACCTGTGACGGATGCTGGGCAGAGTTTAGCAGCAGTTGGTCTCAGAAACAGTATCCAGAAAAACCTAGATCTTTCCATATTAGAACTAGCGATGATTTAAAAAATTTGCCAGGTACAGTTGATAAGATATTATTCTTAGGCGGTGAACCTTTAATGACTAAAAGGCATCTGAAGATTTTGGATCTAGTAGAAAACAAATCAACAGTATCAATAATCTACAATACCAACGGAACTTTTTTACTAGATGAAAAAACTGTGTCTATGCTAACACAGTTTAAATCAGTTGAGTTCATATTAAGCATAGACGGATATAGTGATCTAAACGACAAAGTTAGATCAGGCAGCAGTTGGTCAGATATATTAGATTTCATACAGCAGATCAAACAGCTAAAATTTAATCTAAGTATTAATACCGTAGTTCATAAAAATAACTGGTATGGTCTCACTGATCTAGAAGAGTTTGTAAAGGAAATAGATGTTAAGTGGACGGTTAACATGCTAACTTATCCACAGCATCTTAATATACGAAATGTAGAGGATCAACAGAATCTTAAGAACATTTTAAGTTCTGTAAAAACTGTAGATCTTAAATATATGCTGGATCATGTAAACAATGAAAATACAATCAAATAACGACTGGGACCCCTTAAAGGAAATCATAGTAGGTCGAGCAGATAATGCTCGTGTTCCTACAGTAGACCTAAGTACTATGAGTATGAGCTATACTAATCATAGTATAGATAAAATAAAAGGTCTAGAAGGACCATATCCTCAATGGTTGATAGACGAAGCTAACGAGGATGCTGAAGAACTATGTAACATATTGCGCACCGCAGGAGTAACTGTGCATCGACCACAAGTTATAGATCATAGTAAAGTTTATACTACACCAGACTGGTCTACTACAGGGTGGTACACATGGTGTCCTAGAGATCTTCTATTGCCATTAAACAATCTAATGATCGAGACTCCTAGTCCTTGTCGCAGCAGATTATTTGAAACACAAGCATATCATCATATCATGCTTGATGCTATACGTGATGGCACCGAATGGATCGCAGCACCTAAACCACGATTGTTAGACGATTCGTATCAGTTCAATGATTTGTCAAAACCAAGTCTTACTAATCTTGAACCCCTATTCGATGCACCTAACTGCATAAGGTTAGGTAGAGACATATTATTCCAGATATCTAATACAGGTAACTGGTTGGGGTTTCAATGGTTAAAAAATGTTTTAGAACCTAAAGGGTATAGATTACATGCAGCTGAACATATCTATAGTTTCGCTCATTTTGACAGCACTATCATTCCTTTACGTCCTGGATTGGTTTTGTTGAACAGTTCAAGAGTAAACCCTGATAACTGTCCTAAACTATTTGACAAATGGGATAAGATTTATTTCCAGGATGTCAACATCAACAGTTGCACGGTTGAAGGCCCAGGGAGTGTAAGCCCCTGCAGTCCGTACATAGGTATGAATATTCTTAGCATAGATCAAAATACTGTAGTAGTAGGAAAAGATCAAGTTAATCTTATAAAAGTTTTAGAGAAATACAAGTTTACAGTTGTTCCTACGACCATGAGACATGCACAGACACTAAGCGGTGGATATCATTGTGCTACTCTTGATATCGCCCGCCAGGGAGATCTAGAGGATTATTTTCAATGACTGTGATAACACGTAATATCGTTAGTGAAAACTTTTTAGGTATTCCTCATAATAGGGGAGATAATTTTACTAAGATAGATCTAGTTAATAAAATCAATCTATGGAAATACGCTCTTAAAACTAAGTGTAAAGCACAACACGGAGAATCTATATTAATAGGTATGCAACTATTAAACATAGACTATCTAGCGGCCTGTATAGCTTCGGCAGAACTGTCTTTGAAGATAGTCATAGTAGATTACAGCAGAAATGATGATTTCAAAGATCTAACTTATTTTGATCCAAAGACAAAGATACTGTCGCCTATTGATATATTTTTACACGATTTCCCTAAAGAAGATTTTGTTCGTAATCCTAAGGCGTTGTCTAAGTTCACTTTCTTTTCTAGTTGCAGTTTAAGAACTTACAGTGTGTTTGAGGATATAGATTTTTCTATAGATGATCAGACTCTTTTTGATCAAATAAAAAATATCTTTCCTGATCCTTCAGATATCGTCATGAGATGTACCAGTAGTGGTACGACCGGCACTCCCAAGATAGTCGAACATAGTCACGAGTTTCTGTATAAAGTTTCAAAAAGAAACAGTGATAGATTTAGAGGACAATGTCTCCATGTTAGGAATCTTAATCATGGCAGCAGCCTAGCTGTATATCTATTGCCAACATTAATCAGTGATAATGTTAATGCTCATATTTTTTACGACCTAGACGAAACACAGCCATTAGATGGTTTTGTTGATACTCTTAAAGAGTATTCAAACAGTTTAGAATATGTGATATTTCCCTATCCATTTATGATAGAAGGTTTTATAGATTCTAGTAGGCGTAGAAATATAAAGTGGCCAAGGTTAAATGTTCAAACTCTTTCTTATATACAAGATCAAACAAAACAGGGCATAGAAGAAGGTATTATAAAATCTATTACCAGTATATTTGGATCTAATGAAACTAGTGGTCCTGTGTTCACAGCCTACATAGACAAACAAAATACCAAACAAGATTCTGCATTGTTTGATCACATAGACGATTTTTATAAAATCAAGATTTATGATAATGGATTGTTAGGAGTTACTTTGCCTGTTTATGATTTTGAAATCGTGACTAATGATCTGTTTCAACAGCAGGGTATCTACTACAAACATATAGGAAGGAGTGATCTCATCAAGATCAATGGTGAAATCATAGACATAAAAATAATCAATCAGCTGAACAACAAAAATCCTACAGCATATATTGTAACTGATACTGTTAAAAATTGTCTTTATCTCGCTTTTTGGGAAGTTGAAGATTCGGTGTTAGAACAAGAATATAAAAATTTCTTTGCTAATGATTTCAAACGTATAGCTATCGACAAAACTGCGATATTAAATAAAAGAAAATTCTTAACAGGTATCAAAATAGATAACGAACTGTTGAGAGAATATTTTAGAACATATGTTTGAAGAACATTTAGACAAAAGTAAAGTTACATATTGGGAACATCTCAAGTGGGCTCTGGCTGCCGGTTTCAGATTAATATATTCTGGTATGGCCAGTATTGTTCACGGATTCTTTCCATCTCTGTTTGACGGAGTAGCTCCTAAGACTGTGATAGATATCTATCACAAACATTTAGAAAATCATCCCAATCAAGATTATAAATCTATGATAGACAAGGCCAAGAATAATGATTGAATATGTTACAAATATACAATCATTTTGGGATCAAGATTTAGTCAATCATTCCTATGTTAGAACTGTAGAGTTCGTTGCTAAAAACTTTGATCATCTCGATAAACAGTATTATTCTAAAGGACATATACTACAGAGTTTTAACGAAGAGCTGCCTAATGCTGCAAAGTTTTGTGATTCGTTATCAGTAGTAAATCCAGCTTCTGTAAGTTGGACCTGTATATTACCTAACTCAGTGTTACCTATACACAGCGATAGTTTTTATACTTTGCGTATAGAAAACTCTGTAGCACTAGAAGATTGTTATCGTTATTTAATTTTCCTTGAAGACAGTGTATTTGGACAATATGTGGGTTTTGAATCTATACAAATATCAAACTGGTCTAGGGGCGATGTATACAAGTTCGACGGCTCGCAAAAACATTTCGCAGCCAATGCCAGTAACAGTCTTTTTCATACCTGTCAGGTCAGTACATTCAAATAAAAAGGGCACCGAAGTGCCCTTTTCTATAAGTTGTATGTTATGGATTCAATCCGTACATTGGAATACCGTAGAAAGTAGAACCTACTTTAACTTTTAGATAGCTAACGACACCACCACCTAGATTTACTTGTCCGGATGCACCTCCTGCAGATATACCAGTGCTTGACGCTAGGTTTAAAACGAGATCGTTGCCTACAGATAATGCAGTCTGTTGTACACCTCCCGAATCCCATAGTCCGATTTTGAATCTCGAAGGAACATATCCCGATGACGGAGCAGCGTCGACGTCAACACTTAATGTTACTGTAGGTAATATAGTTTCATCAGAGTCAGTAGCTAACCAAGCCATAGAAAGCAGAGTATCTCCACTTTGTACAGGAGCAGGGTTAGTTAAGGTACCTCTGGTTCTAGTAAATGAAATCAACTGACCTTCGTTGTTATTTGTAGCACCGTATATACTGAAAAGGTCGTAGCTGTCATTAGAATCACCGTCTGTGTTAATTCTTATACCAGCTTTAGTTCCTACGAATAAACCAGTAGTAGTAGTTCCGGATAGTTCTATTCTTTGTCCAGTGAAATATTCGCTTATGGTTTCGTCGTTAATCACATCACCGATAATCTTGCTGCTGACAGCATCGACTAATACAGCACTGTCATCGCCGAAAACCGATCCCTTTACATCACCACTGTGATATCCTGTAGTGTTACCTGTTACATCACCAACGAGGTTACCAGTTACGTTACCTGTTACATTACCAGTTACGTTACCTGTTACATTACCAGTTACGTTAGCAAATACAGGACCCACTATTCTACCTGAAACTGCGTCTACTAAAATAGTAGAATCGTCTGCTACGATACTTCCTTTGATGGCATCTGCTTTAAGTGTACCTGAATAGTTAGAAAGATCTACAGTAGCATCGATCCTTCCTGCTATGTCTTGTGTAGAGCCATATGTAAATGTAATGCCTGAATGACTGCCTGCTACAAGTGCTGCGCCAACAGCGTCAACTGCGTTTTCGTTCGTATAACCGGTAATCTGAACTCCACCTAAAGTGGTTCCGTTACCTACATATAATCTTTGATCGTCTGTAACATACAGCAGTTCGCCCGACGCTAAAGGTACGGTCATCGCTAGTCTTTGTAGTTCAGTGCCTCTGCGGATCTGTAAGGGCATATTTTAACTCCTGGAATCTATCCTGTTTCAATATATTTATGCCACTCTTGCCAGAACCTAGAGCCAAAAAAATAGGGCTCCGAAGAGCCCTATAAATGCGTAGTTAATGTCACATCGTAGGTCCATTTCCGTTTTTGAACCCTACCACTCCGCCTTCTTCTTCGATACGCTTTAACACATCTTCAAATAAGATAGGTGCAAAATCTGGTGTTTGCTCTACACATACGCAATGATACCGTGTGTCTATTTCATCGCTGTATAATATTTCTCCAGTTTTAGCATCTACGCCACGGGCTTTACGTACACGATTTGCGTGTGTATGTCCGTGTATGTTAACACCAAAACGACCCAAAGAGTCTGTGTGAACGGGAATGTGACTTAATATCATACCGTTCATAACATGATAAGCCCGTAACTCTCGGAAATATCTACGATACTCGTCGTCTGGAAAAATATCGTGGTTCCCACGGATTAACACTTTATCACCGTTTAAACGACTTAAAGTAGCCAACGCTTTTCTGTTGATTACAACGTCACCTAAATGATAAACTTTGTCCGTAGGACGAACACGTTCGTTCCAGGCTTTGATCATAGCTTCGTCCATTTCTGCAGGATCATCCCAAGGACGCAACTTTGTAAAACCATCGTTACGCATGAATCGGCACACGCCAGCGTGGCCGAAGTGCGTATCACTGACTAAAAATACGCTAGGCATAGTGCCCTCCTTTTATTGTAAAGATCTTCGAAAAATTAACTCTTGCTTTGAAAACGCTTCAATCTCCCAAGGTTGATCTAAGTATTTGGTACGGTTGCTGTACTTCTTACCATTCCAATAACTAAATCCCTTGACGTTTTTTAACTTGCCTTTGGCTAGCTGTTTAACATGAACCATTTCGTGTGCTAAAGTTAATCCTAGTTTTTCCAAAGAATATGTATGTTTTAATAATATCACGACGCAGTCAAACTGTCGGAGATAGCTGGTCATTCCGTCATTACCTTCTAACGCCTCACTTCGAGTTATGTTAATAAAAAGTCCTTTACGACTTTTTGATAAACCTAGTTGATCAATCATGCTAGGTAAGATAGCGTCGATAAAAGCCTTTGTTTTTTTACTACGGGTTTTAATGTGATATTCCATAGTGTCTATTATACTAGGGAGTGCTCAAAATGTCAACCACTCTTTGTTTTTGATACCATTGAAACTGTTCACCACGATTCACCCAATCTTGATACAGCTGAACACTACCGTAACTGCCTCGAGGTGCATTGCGAACAATATATTCCACGATAGGTCCTAGTGCTTGTTTGTTCCAACGATCAGCACGTAGGACAGCATTATAGACATCACCGCAAAGTAGCATACCTAAAAAACTACCTGGCTCGTAACCGTGAGTCCAATACCGATCTAGTGCTTCTACAGTGTGACTAGGAACTTCTAGTTCATTTTCGTCTCTCATTACCAATCCTCCACGCCTGAGATTTCTATTTTAAATTGTCCAGGATATCCGTTTACTTTTTGTGTAAACAATACACTAGTTACAGATCCAATACCACTTCCGCTTTCTTGTTCAAGTTCAAAATATTCAACATCAGGAAACTTGTCTAAAACCTCTTGAATTTTTTCTAGATCTTTTCTGTTTAGATACATCAAATATCTCCTTCACGTTCTCTACGCTCACGACGTTCTGCCGCTAATGTAAAGACCTTTTCGTTGTCGTTGGTATAGTCCACAGCCTTGGCAGGAACTATGATGCCACTTTCAGTGGTATAACCGTTGATTGTGTGCGGCTCGTTTTCATCATAGGTCCAACCTAGGCACTTCATCATTTTGTGCTTGACCAACAGATTAGGCGAGCGAAAAGCTTCTGCATCGCGGAAGCCTAACATCACACCCACTTCTGCCACAGCACCTGAACGACATACACCCGCTACACAATGAACAACTACATTCATTTTTTGCTCTAGGGCATGTTGTAGAAGTCTAACAAGTTCAGCGGCCTGTGCATCTTGAATCTTCCAATCATCATTTATAGTATCGTCAGTCTTTTCCAAATCAAGAAACTCGAACTGATGAACTTCTCGAAACTGATAAGAAGGTGTAGGAAACTCCATAGCAGGATCAACGATCTGGATCAGCATACTGTTAATGCCTGCATCGATATGGTGACCTTTTTTTACATCGCTGAGCGATACATTTTGGATCCACGGATTCATTTTTATCTCCAAAGTAAATCAAAGTTGCCGCTAAGAACTCGTTTGACACTGCTCTTAAGACCACTAACATGATCCTGTACAACATCATCTTGGAATCTATAAGTGCGGATTTTGTCGCCCCGCATACCAGAACCCACCTGACGCTTTCTATCGCTCGCTATGTTATTATTATACGATCTTTTAACTGACTCGTCAAGTTGATTTTGGATAGCGGTCATAGCCTCGCTCAAACTATTTTGGCGACTGCGACATTCTGCTTTGGCTGTGATACCTGTAGGAAGGTGTGTGATACGGCAGCTATTTTGGTGCTTGTTCCGATATTGTCCACCAGCACCTGTACCGCTATACCATTCGATCTTTAGATCATTTTGGTTGATAGCTACAGATCCGATTTCCGTAGTGCGGTCTATGACGGCAACAGTAACGGTGCTAGTATGAACTCGGCCCTTCCTTTCGGTCGGTGGCACCCGCTGGATTCTATGACCACCAGGCTCATTGTCTAAGCCGGATAAATCTACGCCCTCAACAAGTATTGAACACTCGCCAAGACGTACATCTATCAGGCGGGTAGTTCAACCCAGTTTTGTTCCTAGCTTTTGATATGCTTGAGCGAGATCGCTGACAAACAGTTTACTATCTTCTCCGCCCTCTGCGGCACGGATCTCAATCACTCGTTTCATGGTCTTCTCCTTTTATACCAAGTGTAGGGATCACCGTTTGGTAACCTCCCATTCTCTATACCTGCGGAACCAAATGTTCCTACAAGTTCTATACCGTTACCGTTTATAGTAACTGGTATTCCTAAGTCTGTGGCAAATGCCAACGCTGTTGATAGATCTTTTACTTCTTCCACACAGCCTCTACCCGCTGTGTCTTTCCATTCTACTTTGTACATACATAAAAATATAGCACCCGAAGGTGCTATTGTCAATCATAATATTCAACATCTACAGCTAAAATAAATCGATACTGATCACTCTGCACGATTCCTGGCCTATGCCACTTATCGCTAGGGTATATCAACCATTGATAGTCTGCAGGTCTAACAAAAAACTTACCGTCGTTATCGATACCATTTGGCGCCATTTCTGTTCCGCAATAATCTCTATCTTTGACATCATCGGGTATGTGTAGATAGAATATTCCGCTCATCATCTTTGCATCTGGCCTGCTAGGATGCCAGTGATGATGCCATAGTTTTTCGCGATCTTCGGCACCCTCAAGATTGGTCATGAATGACCAGGCCATCATGTTACCTACACGCACTTCACGACCTAAATACATAAACACAGAAAACAAAAAGCTCATACGATATTTTAACCATACAGCTTCTTTACGACCAAATATATTTTCCTTAGTTTGAAACTTAGGGCTGTTAGTAAAATAGTTACCTTCTTTGATAATATCTTTGATTATGCTGATGGCTGTATTATTGTCCTGTTCGGTAATCACAGAACTAAAATCAAACTTACGAAAGGTGTCGTTTTGGTCTATTACTAACATTATATTTGGAGCGGGAGACGAGTCTCGAACTCGCGACATCTTGCTTGGAAGGCAAGTGCTCTACCAACTGAGCTACTCCCGCATAAAACTATTTAACTATGGCCTCGCCACCAGGAATCGAACCTGGATTTATTCTTTAGGAGAGAATCGTTCTGTCCATTGAACTACAGCGAGAAATATGGTCCGGGAAGTGGGATTCGAACTCACGATCTCCTGCTCCCAAAGCAGGCGCTTTAAGCCAGACTAAGCTACACCCGGAAATGTTTGGTTGCGGAAGATGGAATCGAACCACCAACTAGAGCTTATGAGACTCTCGAGATACCGTTTCTCTATTCCGCGATTGAACTTTTAGTAATAGCACAGTTTACTATCCTCTTGCTACCTATTGTTGGCCTGCTACACAGACCAGTTACTAGTATCATAGGCTTCCCGCTTCGGACAAGGTTAGCTGTGTACATTAGCCCACGAGCTGTGCTATTACTAAAAGTGTCTTGCTACTCCCACCACAGGAACCCAAGACTGGGCTGTTACTCCGTCCACACATTTTTTGCTTTGGGTTTAAGTTGTGTTCTCCCCCTAGGATACTTGTGGTTGCCTCATATAGCGAGGTCCAAGGTCCGATCCTACGCACCTAGCGGTTTCTATGGTGATCGCCCCACCCCCTTTGTATAACGGGCAAGGGTGCCCGGGTTTTCTTAGAGCAGTCCCTCTGCTTGCAATGTTGCGACTACATCATCACTGAGAGGAATCTCAGTTTTGATATTCAGCTCAAGGATTTCGTCGTTGAGCTTTTGTTTTTGTTTCTTGAGATTTAGAATCTCAGTTTTAGCTTGTGCGATCTGCTCTTTGCTGAGAACACTGGTTGTTACTGTATCACCGTAGCCATAGATGCGGCTACGAGCTTCGTCCTTGAGATTTTTGATTTTCTCAAGTTTTCCCTTGATAACATCAAGAGCGGTGATCTCTGCAGCACCAGCCAACTGTTCAAGTTGAGCGATACGTTTGTCGATGAATGCTGCTTTGGCCAATGTCGTATCAATACCACTCGCGGCATTCGCGGTGCCAACAAGGGCACGGATATTATACAATGCCATAGTCAGCTTTTGCCTACGTCCATCGTTTTCAACCAAAGTGTGATTGGCTTTATTGATAACTTCCTCAACATTTTGGAACTCGTTGAGTTCTATATTCAACTCAACTTTGATATTCTTTACTGCATCATTGATGCTGTTCTGTACGGCGTTTGCTTTGCGAAGTGTGATATTCATGTGTGTTCTCTCTTTTCTATATTATACTGACGGATCGATGAAAGGTCAAGTAATAGACCGGACAAATGACAAGACCTATTGTGCGATATCGTCGGTCTGGACAATGTGCAATAGACAGGCGACAGGGGCCTGAATATTTCCGATCAGCAACTGACAGGTATATAAGAATCGGTTCACTCAAGCACGGAGACTTTTCAAGAGTCTTTGCCAGAATTAAGTCGGATTAGGCATACAGCCTAAGCCTAGTTGTCTATCCTCATCTACCTTTCACTTCACCGGTTGCAACATTTCTGCTGCAACAAAACTTATTATACTTTCTTTAAAAACTTTGTCAAGCTATTTTGGAAGTCAACTTAACATCCCATGCCAAAATAGTTCTGTTACCTGTGCCTACCCAAGGGTAAACAGTATGTGGAATGTAACTAGGAAATACTACCATTTTCATCATTTGTGGTTTGAACTGCCAGTTATCTGTAAAAATAAACTGCGAAGGATTTTTTACAGTAGGCAATCTAAACTCTAGACAACTATCCGATTTGTTACTGTTTGGAACTAACTCAGGAACATCAAGATAAATGTTACCGCTGATATGAGCTTCATGATGATGAAGAGCCTGATAGTCTCCTGCTTTTTGTTTTATAGTCCATGCAGAAATTAAAGTAGGTTGATAGTTCACGAGATCTAACATTCCGTTAATCTGTCCCAACTTATCGATATAATCATTACATCTGGATTCTACATAGTTTTTTAAAACAGTTGTATCTAAATTAAACTTATTAGGAACTAACTGTATCTGCTGACCTCCTCTAACACTGATAGCTTGATTTCCTGCATCGTTGTGTTCAGGGTGATTATGTGCCAGTTCAACCATGTCTTTTAGTTGGACATAGATGTCTGCAGGCACATCGTCTACTGCAAATACTGTCGGATTAAAATAAGCAAATTTCATATTATGTTTTGGTGCTGGAGAAAGGATTCGAACCCTCGACCGCCTGATTACAAATCAGGAGCTCTACCAACTGAGCTACTCCAGCATATTTTTTGGTGGAGGTAAACGGGATCGAACCGTTGACCTTTAGCTTGCAAAGCTACTGCTCTCCCAGCTGAGCTATACCCCCAGTAAACTATTTACTGCTCTGACCTCGACGAAGTACAAGAATCTGACCAAAGTTCGTTGGCTTTCTTTTTGTACTCGTTTAGTTCCCATTCGTTCTTTTTTTCTTTAAACTGATCCTCGGTTAGACTATGCCAACCAATGCAGTCGCCAGTTGGTGATCTACCGCAACCACAAGTTCCTTTCTTTTCTGACACTTTACTTTCCTTTTTAAAAATATTATCCCAGTTAGTATCAAAGGTTTTCATATCAACACTAAACGGACGCGGCCTACTACCCTTACCTGCCATATTACTCTCCTGCAGGTTCCCTACGATTCTTACTTACCCTAGGTTGGATAGCAGCAGCTAGTTCTGCTTGAATCATAGATCTCTTCCAGTCGCTACGAGCTTCTTCAGAACGATAATGTCCTAGGGCCAAACTACGTTTAGTTTGTTTGCTCATTTTATAACTTGCTGTAGGTTTCAACATATATTTCCTTTTATAAACTTGGCGGAGAGTATAGGATTCGAACCTATGCGCCCATTTCTGAACGACGGTTTAGCAAACCGCTGCCTTAACCACTCGGCCAACTCTCCATAACTGGTGCATCGACAAGGGATTGAACCTTGGACCTTCGCCTTGTAAGGGCGTTGCTCTACCGCTGAGCTATCGATGCTTAAATCTGGTGCCCCAGGAGGGACTCGAACCCTCACCCGAAGACTGGCTTCTAAGACCAGCGTGTCTACCAATTCCACCACCGGGGCATAAAGTAATATTATGTATTCTATTTCTTATTCTGTCAACAATAATCTGGCGCCTCTGGAGAGATTCGAACTCCCATAACCTGGTTTAGAAGACCTGGCACCGCTCCATCGGCAGAGGCATGTTTGGTACGGATGGAGGGACTCGAACC